>ERZ778514.241-NODE-241-length-55160-cov-5.438653_pt1 | contig 55160 bp, 41 predicted proteins | sample MGYA00510344_ERZ778514 | MGnify/ENA primary metagenome ERZ778514 (study PRJEB29527, sample SAMN07138968) | mouse gut metagenome | material: feces | host: mouse | place: China:Nanjing | collected 2016-01-25 ...
CCCTCTGCTTGTAAGGCAGATGCTCTGAACCAGCTGAGCTAAGCGCCCTTTCTTGTCAAAAGCGATGCAAAGTTAGGCATCTTTTTTGAACCGTGCAAATATTTTGAGAACTTTTTTGTGAAAAATTTTATGTCATTTTTGACAAAGTGGGGTAACCGGCGAATACTCAAGGTATTGCCGGTTGCCCTTGTGCGGCGTTATTTTTTGTCGGGAATCGAGTACGAGATGGCTTCGAGGTAATAGAACGACAAATAATTCTTGCCTTCGGCCTCCGAGCGAGCTGCTATTTTTGCGCGATAGTCGGCCATTCGAGCCTCAAAAGTGTCGATGCTGTCCTGTCCTTGCGCCTTTTTGTCGGTAGCGCAGGCTTCGTGGGTCTTTGTGGCGGTGTCGGCGGCGGCATACATTTTTTCCATCTGGGCTATCTGCTCCTCGTTGATGCGGTTTTCGCGCACGATGCCGCGTACTTCGATTGTTTTGCCGGTGCAGTCCGGGCCGAAAGCCCCGCCCATTTCGGCTGTGGCCTCGCACCGTAGAATCACAGTTGTGTCGGTTCCTGCAAGGAAAGCCTTGCGGCCTCCGTGCGAACACAGGTGCGAGCAAAGTCCCTCGACTGTCACTGTGTCGCCCAGCAATGCTGGAGCTTCTGTCATCAACGAGTCTACACAGAGAGTGGCGTTTTGTTCGGGTTGTGTGGCGCTTTTGGCGCAAGATGCGATGCCGAGGGCTACAGCCGCAGCAACGATGGCGTAAAGGATTTGTTTCATAAGCAAAATTTGTAAAATGCAAGAATATGCAAATATACGGATAATCCGAGCGCAAAAGCAAATCAAAATAACCGCTGCAGGCTTTACGCTTATAAAATATTTATAAATAACGGGCTTGGATTTGCCAGTGTTGAGGGAAATGAGTACTTTTACAAAAATATTGCCCGCAAACCAATCGGCGGGTTTGAAGCCTAAACACAATTACCAATGAAAAAAGCTATTACATTAGCCCTTGTTCTGTGCGTCGGAGGTTTTGCTGCATATAAGTTGACAAAGCATGCCGATGATATACGCGCCGACGTCCTTTCCGAGGGCGAGAAGCCGGTGTGGCTCGAAGCTGATTCGGCTGCGGCTATCGACAGCCGCATACGATCCGATTTTTCGCTGAGCCTTGCCGAGGCCGCCGAGCGCATACGCGAGCTGCACCCCGGAGTTACAGATGCAGATATAGACACCTTCATAGCCCGCCACTATATAGAAGCCAAGACTATCGACGGCGAGGTGCGGATACATCGCAAGTCGCCCCGCAACCTCGGCTTGCTCAACCCGGAGTATAACGGCGGTATCACCGACCGTGGATATGATGCCAAGCCCGAGCGGCTGGCATATGTGGATTCGGTGCTGTCCTATTATCGTGGGAAGAATCCGAAAGGGCTTGCCCACAAGGTGAAGTTCCGCTTCAGTATCGATGTGCCTTACGACAAGTCGCTCGAGGGCGACAGCATACGGGTGTGGATGCCGGTGCCTTTGGAAGGCGAGCTTTGCGACCGGCAGGAAGACGTGGAGATATTGTCGACCGTTCCTGCCGACTACGTGCTGTCGGGCGACCGTTCGGTGCACAATACCATTTCTTTCGTTCTTCCGGCTCCTGCCGAGGGCGATACCGCCCATTTCGAGTATGTGGGAAGCTATGTGAGCAAGGGCAAGTTCGTGTCGGCTGCCGATGTGGATAAAAACATCAGGCCTTACGACAAATCGTCGGACCTCTACAAGCGCTATACCGCGATGGAGGCACCCCACGTGGTACGCCTCGACTCTCTTGCCCGTGCCATAGTGGGCGACGAAACCAACCCGCACCGCCAGAGCGAGCTTGTGGCCGATTATATAATGCAATATCCCTGGGCCGGTGCGCGCGAGTACAGCACCATAAAGTGTATACCTGAGTATGTGCTGCGCGAGCGTCACGGCGACTGCGGCCAGGTGTCGCTGCTGTATATATCGCTTATGCGTTCGCTGGGTGTTCCGGCGCGCTGGGAAAGCGGCTGGATGATTCACCCCGGAGAGAAAAACTACCACGACTGGGCCGAGGTGTATTTTGAAGGCGTGGGCTGGGTGCCTGTCGACGTGTCGTTCGGGCGTTATGGCAATACTTCCGACGCCGATGCCCGCACATTCTACTCTCACGGTATGGACGCGCACCGTTTTGCCACCAACAAAGGCGTGTGCGGCGATCTCTACCCGGCCAAGCGCTTTGTGCGTAGCGAAACAGTCGATTTCCAGGCCGGCGAGGTAGAGTGCTCCCGAGGCAACCTCTTTTATCCCGGCTGGGATTCAAGTTTCACTCTTCTCTCTGTAGAGCCGGTAGAATATTGAATCCGGCATATCGTAACTGACAACGACCAATCACAATATAGAAATGAAACTTAAACATATAGTTTGTGCTTTAATAATAGGTCTGGGCGCTGTCTTCCCGGCATATGCTGGCCCGGTAGAGGCGAAGGCTGATGCTCGCGCGCTTGTCGAGGCCGGAGCCGAGGCTGTTGGCGAATGGGCGCAGGTGCGCATACCTGCGGCAAGTATCCGTACAGAGGGACGCCATGCTGCTGAAATGTCAACACAGGCCGTTCTCGGCACTCCGCTCAAAGTGCTTGAACGCGGCGGAGAATGGTGGCGTGTGCAGACCCCCGACGGCTATACGGGCTGGATTCCGTCGTCGTCGGTGGTAGCCAAGACCGCTGCAGAAATGGCGGGCTGGCGCTCGGCCGAGCGTCTGGTGGCTACCGATCCGTGGCAGTTCCGCGTGTACTGCAAGCCCGGAGGCGGCTGCTTCGATGTCGTTACCGACCTTGTGAACGGTTGCATCGTTGAAAAAATCAGCGGGGAACCGACCGGCAATTATTACAAAGTGCGTCTTCCCGACGGCCGCGAGGGCTATGCCAAGGCCGAATCGCTGACACCTGTCAAGGACTGGGCCGCGCAGCAGTTCGACCCGCAGTTGATTCTTGCGGTGGCATCGTCGATGGAGGGCACTCCCTATCTTTGGGGCGGCACCTCGACAAAGGCGCTCGATTGTTCCGGCCTTGCCAAGGTAAGCTACCTTGCAAATGGCATAATACTGATGCGCGACGCCTCGCAGCAGGCTGTGACAGGAACGCGGATAGAGGCCAAAAACTGGCGCGACTGCCGTGCCGGCGACCTCTTGTTCTTCGGCAATGCCAAGACCGGCCGTGTGACCCATGTGGCTATATACGACCACGACGGACGCTATATCCACTCCTCTGGCCGTGTGAAGCGTAACAGCGTGGATCCTGAATCTCCCGAATATCTCACAACTCCCTTCCTCCATGCCGTGCGTATAGCCGGAAACGAGGGAACCCCGGGCATAACTCCCGTTAAGGATCACCCTTGGTTTTTTTAACCCCAGACAACAATGAACAGACGCAGTTTTCTTAAAACAGGCATGCTCGGCGCCCTTTTCGCCGCATCGCCCATATCGCTGTCGGCTCTCGACAGCGCCACACGTCCCGCCAACCGTCCGGGGCGTCTGAACCTTTCGTTTCGTCCTTATGAATTGCAGCTCCGCCACGCCTTCAATCTGGCGCGCAACCAGCGCACCACCACCCCCGGCGTGCAGGTTCAGATAGAATATGACGGCTTGATTGGCTATGGAGAAGCCTCCATGCCGCCTTACCTTGGCGAAAGCGTGGCATCGGTGACGGAATATCTGTCGAAGCTCGACCTGTCGCAGTTCTCCGACCCCTTTCGCATCGAAGACATACACGAGTATATGGAGAGCGTGGCTCCGAACAACCGTGCCGCCAAGGCTTCGGTGGACATAGCGCTCCACGACCTCACCGGCAAGATTATGGGGCAGCCGTGGTATCGCATATGGGGTCTTAACCCCGACAAATGCCCGAACACCTCGTTCACTATCAGCTACGATTCCAACCCGGAGGAAATGCGCAAGAAGATAGAGGAAACAAGCCCTTACAAGGTTGTGAAGGTGAAGATGGGCCTCGACCACGACAAGGAGATTGTGGAGGCTCTGCGCCGGCATACGGACGTGCCCATATGCGTAGATGCCAACCAAGGGTGGAACAACAAGGAAAAAGCACTCGAAATGTGCCATTGGCTTGCCGAACGCGGCTGCCTGTTTGTGGAGCAGCCTATGGACAAGGCGGCTATCGACGACACGGCATGGCTGCGCGAGCGCTCGCCCCTGCCTATCATAGCCGACGAATTTCTACAGCGTCTGCCCGATGTGCGGCGTGCCGCGCAGGCTTACGACGGCATAAATATAAAACTGATGAAGAGCACGGGCATGCACGAGGCATACAAGATGGCAGTGCTTGCGCGCGCCCTCGGTATGAAAGTGATGCTCGGTTGCATGACCGAAACATCGTGCGCCGTGAGTGCCGCCGCCCAGCTCGCTCCTATGGTCGACTGGGCCGACCTTGACGGTAATCTTCTCATAGCCAACGATATTTTCGACGGCATGAAGATTGTCGACGGCAAGGTGACACTCAACAATCGTCCCGGCATCGGTGTTGTACCTGTCGGCTGAGTCCTTATAGCGTGGAGATTGAGGCGCAATCTCCACGCCTTCTCATACAACTATCCACCTTAGATATATACACATGACCAAAGAACTTGCTTTATGCAAAAACGCCGTGGTGGCGTATCTTAAAAAAGCACCGGCCGAGTTTTCAAAGGCCGACATTGTGGATTTCGTTGCCAACAACGGCATCGAAATGGTAAACTTCATGTATCCGGCAGCCGACGGACGCCTGAAGACCCTTAATTTCGTAATCAACAACCAGGCATATCTCGAAACCATTCTCACTCTCGGCGAGCGTGTGGACGGTTCTTCGCTGTTCCCCTTTATAAGCGCCGGCAGCTCCGACCTTTATGTTGTGCCTCGTTTCCGCACGGCTTTCGTCGATCCTTTCGCTACGCTGCCCACGCTTACTATGCTTTGCTCCTTCTTCGACAAAGACGGCAAGCCGCTCGAATCGGCTCCCGAGCAGGTGCTCGACAAGGCATGCCGTGCCTTCAGCGAAACCACGGGGCTTAACTTCAACGCCATGGGCGAGTTGGAGTATTACGTGATAGCCCCGGATCCCGGCACATTCCCCGCCACCGACCAGCGAGGCTACCACGAATCGGCGCCCTTTGCCAAATTCAACGACTTCCGCACGCTGTGTATGAGCTATATAGCCCGCACAGGCGCCCAGATAAAGTACGGCCACTCGGAGGTGGGCAACTTCTCCCTCGACGGCAAGATATACGAGCAGAACGAAATAGAGTTCCTGCCGGTAGATGCCCGCGACGCCGCCGACCAGCTTATGCTCGCCAAGTGGGTGATACGCAATCTCGCACAGCGTCAAGGTCTTGACATCACTTTCGCTCCGAAGATTACGGCAGGCAAAGCCGGCTCGGGTCTGCACATACATATGAAACTCACGCATGCTGACGGAAGCAGCGCCATGCTTGCGCCCGAAGGCGGCCTGAGTGCGGAGGCCCGCAAAGCCATTGCCGGACTTATGACGCTTGCCGCTCCGCTTACGGCCTTCGGCAACGCCAATCCGACATCGTACTTCCGTCTGGTACCGCATCAGGAAGCTCCTACCAATATATGCTGGGGCGACCGCAACAGGTCGGTGCTTGTGCGTGTGCCTCTGGGCTGGACCGCCGATGCCGATATGTGCGCCGTGGCCAACGGTGCGGCTGCCGCAGGAAAAGCCGGTGGTGTCGACGCCCGCCAGAAGCAGACCTTTGAAATTCGCTCTGCCGACTGCTCTGCCGACATCTACCAGCTGATAGCCGGTCTGGCAGTGGCTGTGCGCCACGGCTTCGAGATGCCCGACGCCCTCCAGGTGGCCGACAGATACTATGTAGACATCGACATTCACAAGGCTGAAAACGCCGAGCGACAGGCTTCGCTGCCCACGCTGCCGGCTAACTGCCCGGCTTCGGCAGATTCGTTGGAGGCCAATGCCGAGATATTCACAGCCAATGGCGTTTTCCCAGCCGAGGCGCTCAGTAGCGTCGCTCGGCGTCTGCGCGCGTTCAACGACGAGCGCTATGCCCGCGCGCTGTCCGATTCAGAACTTATGCTCCAAATAGTGGAAGAGCATTACCATTGCGGATAAACACTATCTGAAACCGCGAACTTTTGCGGCGCATAGTGCGTTATGATGTAAATTCATCATCAAACAGCATTATGCGCCGCTTTTTTTGTATTTTGGCTTCGGCCGTGGCCCTTGTAGCGTCCGCTACGGGGCTTTCAGACAGCAACAGTCTTCCCGACCGGCAGATTGACTCCCTGCTGACGAGCCACAAACTGGTGTATATCGACGGTCGCCCGGCCGATGCCGGCACTCAGGAGTACGTCGATTCGATACGCCGTAAGATTTCGGAGTTCTATTACGACCAGTTCAGGGCGTTTTCCGACCCTGCCGCACCGTATTTTATGTTTCTGAGCAAGGACGCCTCGCTGGCCATGGGCATAGGCGGCGCCGTGCGTATGCGCGCGTACTACGACTGGGGTGGCGCGATGCCCACTTCGGCGTTCGTGCCTTACCTCATACCGATGCACCCTTCGCCTGTGTCGATGCGCCACTTGGGGACGACTCCGGCGGGCACATGCTTGTACTTCAAAGTCTTCGGACGCAATAAAATGCTCGGTGACTACCAGCTGTATATCGAAGGCAATTTTTCGGGATATGAATCGCGCGACTTCAAGATTAAAAAGGCATATGCAATAGTCAATGATTTCACGGTAGGATATGCCAGCTCCACATTCTCCGACCCTGCGGCGCTGCCGCCGATAGTCGATGCGCAAGGACCGAACAACAAGATTGCTCCGACCTCCGTATTGGTGCGTTATATGCCTGTGGTGCGTGACAAATGGGTGTTTGCCGCGTCTGTGGAAATGCCGTCGTCGGCAGTTGATGCCGATAATGACGCCACACAGGTTGTTGACAACTGGATGCCTGATTTCGCCGCATTCGCTCAGTACCAGTGGGCGCGCGGGCAGCATGTGCGCCTGTCGGGCGTAGTGCGCACGTTGTCCTACCGCGATGTCGCTGCCGCCACTAATCATAATATTGCGGGCTGGGGGCTTCAGCTCAGCTCGGTGGCGCACCCTGCTGCTCCCGTTACCACCTATGCCACGCTGAACTACGGCCACGGATACGCAGGGCTCGGCGGCGACCTTATGATGGGGCGTTATGACCTTGTGGGCGACCCTGCGAGGCCGGGCAAGATGTATGCTCCGGCGTCGTTCGGCTGGTGTCTGGGTGTGCAGTATAACATCAGGCCCAACTTGTTTGTGAGCGCGAGCGCGAGTGCCACACGCTACCTGCCGTCGCACGAGGTGGCTCCCGACGAGTATAAGCGCGGTATGTTCGGCGCGGTCAACGTGTTCTGGAATCTGACGCCGCGCATGCAGGTGGCCGCAGAGTTGGATCTCGGAATGAGGCGTAACTTCAGCGGAGAGCACCGCTATGCGCGGCGCGCAGGCCTGATGTGCATGTTCTCGTTCTGACAAAAACGCCCTCTAAACAGAATCAGAGTATGCCGGCGGCCTTGAAAAACTCGCGGTAGTAATCGGCCTTGCGCTCAGGCGCGAGAGGATATGCCCGCGAGGTGGATGGCAGACGCCAGATTTCTACGTCTTGGTGCCCTGCAGGGCTGTATTGTATGTGTTTTCCCATGGCCGGAGCCTCTGTCGACGTGGCTTCGGCCAGTGTCATTGCCGCTTTTTCGCCTGTAGTGGCTATGGCCGCGCATTCCGGCATGCGGGCTAACAGCTCGGCTATCGGAGCTGGTTCGACTATTTCGAGGTATTTGTCGGAAGCGTTTCCTTTGAGGCGGCGAACTGCAGCGCCTGTGTCGGATAGCGCTATGCCGTGCAGTGTGAGCATTTCCTTGATGTCGTCGAGTCGGTAGGAGCGCGATGCGCGGTCGTAGAACGCTTCGGCGTCGTCGCGGAATATTATGCCCATCACGCGCCAGAAATCGTTGGTGCGGTTAGGGTAGTAAAACTCCATTGCCCGGCGGTGTTCGCCGGGCGGGAATGTTCCCATTATCAGTACTTTTGCGTCATATGGAATCCAAGGTTCCCACGGATGCCGCTCTATTGGTAGCTGTTCGGAGGGGTATGTGTCAGTCATTTTGTACCGTAGTTTGATGTTATGAGCGCGGCTCGGCCTCGCTATTGCAAATATAACAAAATAATCCTATTTTTGCATTCATATTTGCTGTCAGACAATATTCAATATTGTGAATCCGTTAAAAATAAGCGGCTACAATATGCTGTGGCATTGGAATCTGTCGCATTTATTGGATTAAATAATTTTTTTTGTCAACAAAGTATTGCAAGGACAATACACGGATATAAATCAGTCGATTACTAATGAAAATATTAAAGGTTAACCTGCTTGTCGGTGTTGTGGCTCTGCTGCTGGCTTCGTCGTGTTCGGCTCCTAAGAAAGTGCCTTATTTCGCTGATGCCGAAACTCTGTCGACGGAGGTGCTGTCGCAATTGCCGGTCAATTCCGACCCTGTGATAAATGTCGGCGACCTTCTTAATATCGAGGTTACCGGCACCAATGTCAACGCCCTCGCTCCATTCAACAAGGGCCGCTACATCGATGCCACGGGCAATATAGGAACTGTATCTCGTCCTTACAACTCGTACTCCAACACCGGCGTTGAAATGTCGACCGATTATTATCTGGTAAATTCAGACGGAGCTATCGATTTCCCAATCATAGGCAAGATAGAAGTGGCCGGGCTGCCGAAGAGCAAGGTGGCCGAGAAGATTGCTGCTGATATCTATCCGAAGTATGTTACCGAAAAGCCGAACGTGGATATACGCCTGATGAACTTCCGCGTGACTGTGGCGGGCGCCGTGCGCAGCCCGGGTGTGTACCAGAGCCGCAATGAACGTATGACATTCCTTGAGGCGATATCGATGGCCGGCGACCTGCTTATACAGGGTGACCGCGAGAACATACTGCTTTACCGCTCGAATCCCGACGGAACGCGCGAGGTTGTGAAGCTCAATATACACGACAAGGACTTTCTGCTGTCGCCGTACTTTACCCTGCAGCAGAACGACTTCATATATGTAGAGCCTAACGCGTCGATGCGGGCGGGCGCATGGCAGATGAACTCGGGCCTCTCGGCCACTATTTCGATTGTCGGCGGCCTGTCGTCGCTTGCATCGCTCGTGGTAGGTGTTATCAACCTCAGCAGATAGGGCGCCTGTTCAATCCCTTCGTTTCAAATGTTAAACATATCGGCCGGCAGGAATGCCTGATTCCCTTTCTCCGGGCAATCACGTGCGGAAAGGCACAGCGGTTCAGCCGAGCTAAATAGAAAATATGGCTACAGAGAATATTCAAGACCTCCAGAATCAGGAAAATGAAGAAAGTTTCGACACCAAGGGTCTTTTACTGGCCTTCCTGGCTAACTGGAAGTGGTTCGTGATCTGCGGCGTGGTGGCTGTGGTGGCTGCCGTGTTCTACATCATATCGGTTATACCGACTTACCGGATTGACGCGTCGATATATCTTCGCGACCAGTCCGACGGGCCGGGCAACGCGTTCAGCATGAATGCCGCAGACCCTATGGTGGCATTCAAGAACTATATCGACGAAACCGAGCTGGAAGTGCTCAGGAGCCGTAACAATATCATAAAGATTGTCGATTCGCTCAATCTCTGCTATACCTACTATGGCAAGGGCACATTCCGCGACAAGCCCCAGTACCGCAATAATTCCGTGTCGGCCTCGATGAGTGCCGAAGATCTTTCGGAATTGGAATCGACCATCGCAATCACCGTGACGCCGCCTGATGCGGCCGGTAAATGTGATGTCGTGGCCAAAACGAAGGTGAAAAACGAGGAGGGCAAGATGGAAGAAGTGGAGAAGAAATTTACAGGAGTCACTCTTCCGGTCGATCTGGAACTCGCATACGGCAATGTGCGCTTGGAGCGCAACGCGGCGGAGCCAAAGTTTGAAAGCAACGAGATAATATTCATAGACAATCCCCGCGATGTGGCCAGAAGCATATCGGGTCGTCTTAATATCGAGTTTGCCAAGAAATCGGACAGGATTATCCGTGTGTCGTTGCTCGACCAGGTATTCTCGCGCGGCGAAGACATAGTGCAGGTGATGCTCGCGTTCTATAACAAGAATATAATAGCAGACAAGAACCAGTCGGCTATGCAGACCGAGGCTTTCATACTGGAACGCCTCGTGATGATAAACGACGAGCTGCGCGATGTCGAAAACCGTTTGCAGAAATACCGCCAGGCACATAGCATCTCCGACCTGAAAGCTCAGTCGTCGCTCAACCTTCAGCAGAGGAGCGAATATGAGTCGACTCTTGCTAAAATTATGGCTGAGCTGGCTATGTACGACGAGATAGAGAACATTATGAAAAACTCCGGCGAGTACACCACGCTTCCGACCATCGTCACACAGCCCTCGCTAACGAGCATAATAGAGGCATATAATACCAAGGTTCACCGCTTCAAACGCACAATCGACGGTAGTACCCCCGACAATCCCTTGGTGGTCAACATGCAGGAGGAGCTAAACAACGACCGTAGCCGGATACTCCAAACCTTGTCGAGCGCGCGGGTAAGCCTTGTGGCCGAACGCGACAACATACAGCGCCTGCAGCGTGCCCGTGCCGGAGAGCTGGCTTCGTTGCCGCCTGTGGACAAGGGCTATCAGGAGATATTCCGTGAAAAGGAAGTAAAGGTCAACATATACACCTTCCTGCTTCAGCGCCGCGAGGAGATAGCTCTTCAAAAAACACTTGCCACCAATACCGCCCGACTTATCGACGACCCGCTGGCGGAGGCTCCTGTGTCGCCCCGCAAGATGCTTATACTTGCGGCTGCGCTGATGTTCGGGCTTGGCCTGCCTGCCGGAATCATATTCCTCAAGCGCTCGCTGTTTCCGAGCTTCTCCACGCAGGAAGATCTTGAACATCTTACCAATGTGCCGGTGCTTGGCGAGATATGCTCGCGCTCGAAAGAATCCAAGGGAGAAATCGTGGTCGGTGAGAATGTCACCACGCCCGAGGCCGAATTGTTCCGTCTGATGCGTAACAATATATCGTTTACGCGAGCCGGAGCCGAGTCGAGGGTGATTATGGTTACTTCTGCTGTGTCAGGCGAAGGCAAGACATTTATCACAGCCAACCTTGCGATGACATACGCCCTTATGAAAAAGCGTGTGGTAGTGCTCGGCATGGATCTCCGCAGGCCCAAGCTTGCGTCGAGTTTCGGGCTTACAAACCGCGTAGGTGTCACAACCTTCCTTTCGGGGCAGGAAAAGGATATCGACAAGTTGCTGTACCAGTCAAAAGTCAATCCTAACCTGTACATAATGCCGGCAGGCCCGATACCTCCGAACCCGAACGAGCTTTTGATGAGCGACAATATGACGAAGCTTATCGAAACACTGCGTGCCGAGTTTGATTATGTGCTGATTGACTCCGCGCCTATCGGACTGGTTTCGGACTCCTATCTGATAACGCGCCATACCGATTTGCAGATATTCGTGAGCCGTGCCAACCGTTCTACCCCCGGAGGTCTTAAGCTGCTCCACGACGCTATCAGGGCAGGCAAGCTGTCGGCGCCGTATATCGTGCTTAACGACGTCAACATAACTTCCGGCGCCTATTCCTACCAGCGCTACGGCAAATATGGATATTCGTCGAACCATACCTACGGCTATGGCTACGGCAACAAACGCAAGCAAGACGAACATAACGACAAATGACCCCTTTCTATGTGGACGCAGATAGGGCGCAGGGTTCTCGTTGACGAAAATTATTATGACAATGCAACAGACTGGCAGACTTGCACTCGTTACGGGTGCCGACGGTTTTATCGGCTCGCATCTTACGGAGGCATTGCTCGCACACGGCTATCGGGTGCGGGCGCTCGCGCAATATAATTCGTTCAATAACTGGGGCTGGCTCGAAGATGTGGGCAATCGCCCCGGACTGGAGGTGGTGTGCGGTGATGTGCGCGACCCCGAGTTTTGCCGCTCGCTATGCCGAGGAGTCGACACTGTGTTTCATCTTGCGGCGCTGATAGCTATTCCTTACAGCTATGAAGCTCCCGACAGCTATGTCGACACCAATGTTCGCGGTACCCTAAATATGCTTCAGGCAGCGCGCAGCGAGGCCGTGGGGCGCATCATAGTGACTTCTACGAGCGAGGTGTACGGCACCGCGCAGTACGTACCTATCGACGAACGCCACCCGCGCCAGCCGCAGTCGCCGTATTCGGCCACAAAGATAGCGGCCGATGCCCTTGCCGAGAGCTTCTACAGGGCTTTCGACCTTCCGGTGGTCATAGCGAGGCCATTCAATACTTACGGGCCGAGGCAGAGTGCCAGAGCCATAATCCCGACTGTGATTACGCAGCTTGCTACGGGTGCCAAGACGATAAAGCTCGGCGACCTTACGCCGACTCGCGATTTCAACTACGTGGCAGATACTGCCGAGGGCTTTATAGCGCTTGCAGAAACGCCGGGTATAGAGGGGCGCGACATAAATATAGCCACCGGCGGCGAGGTAAGTATGGGAGAAACAGTAGAGGCGATAATGCGACTTATGGGCAGTGATGCAGAGCTTGTGCTCGATCCAGCCCGTCTGCGCCCGGCAAAGAGCGAGGTAAACCGCCTCTGCGGTGATAACACGCTGATTACCACGCTTACATCGTGGCGTCCTTCGCATACCCTCGACGACGGTCTGCGCAAGACTATCGAATGGTTTACCCGTCCGGGGGTTCTGTCGAAGTATAAGCCCGACATATATAACCGTTGATTATGGCTTCAGGGCAAGGACGGATTACATTCCTTTTTCTTGGCGGCGCCAAGCGTGTGGGAATGGCGCGACTTTTTGAGAAGGCCGCGCAGGAGAGAGGCATCGAGTTGCGGATAATAGGCTATGAGCTCGACCGGTTGTGTCCGCTTGGCGGAAAGTACGAAATTGTGGAAGGTCTGCGGTGGTCCGATCCTGCCGTATTCGCACATCTCGGAGAAGTGGTTGAGGATTACGAGGTTGACGCCCTGATTCCGTTTGTCGACGGGGCTGTGGGTGTTGCGGCAGAGTTTGCAGCTCGTCATACGGGGCGCACGGTGTTCGTGCCGGCCTCGGGGCGGGAGCTTGTCGACAAGATGTTCGACAAAGTGGCTGCGGCAGAGCTTTTCGAGCGTCTTGGTCTGCCGATACCTGCCACATACCGCGACGGCGATCCTTGCCTCCGTCTTATTGCCAAGCCACGATTCGGCTCGGCGTCGAAAGGCATAGTGGAGATAAACAGCCTCCAGAAACTCTACGAGCTGCAAGGCGTGTCCCACCGTTATCTTATTCAAGAGCGCATAGACAACAGGGAGGAGCTTACGGTCGATTGCTACGTGTGCGTTCGCACGGGGCGCATCGCAGGCATAAGCCCGCGTGTGCGACTCGAAGTGTCGGGCGGAGAGGTGGTGCGCACTCTCACGGTGGATTGCCCTGAGGCTGTCGCGCTGGTGCGTCGCACTCTCGAGGCCACGGGGCTGCGCGGGGCTGTTACAGTTCAGCTTATCCGCGACCTTGACAACGGACGGTATATGGTAATGGAAATCAATCCGCGCCTCGGCGGTGGCGCTGTAGCCTCGGTATACTCAGGGTTTAACTTGCCTGCGGCCATTATTGCCGACTGCCTCGGCGAGGAAGTAAACGCGGGCGAGGCGCGACCGGGATATATGACGGTGAGATACCTCGAAGATTTAGTTTTTGTGCCTGAAAATGACTGACAAGCATATTATCATAATAGCTGAAGCCGGAGTTAACCACAACGGCGATATCGATATGGCGCGCCGCATGGTTGCGGAGGCTCGCAAGGCCGGTGCCGACTATGTGAAATTTCAGACGGCTGTACCCGAGCTCGTCATATCTACTTTTGCGCCCAAGGCCGAGTATCAGAAGGCCACCACGGGAGAAGCTGAGAGCCAGCTCGAAATGTGCAAGGCTATCCACCTGCCGCTCTCGGACTATGCGGAGCTTAAAGCGCTGTGCGATGAAGCGGGTATCGGGTTTATGAGCACGCCGTTCGACCTTGTGTCGGTCGATTGCCTCGTTCCCTTGGCTATGGACTATTGGAAGATTCCTTCGGGCGAGATTACGAACCTGCCTTATCTGCTGAAGATCGGTCGACTTGGAGGACGTGTGATAATGTCGACGGGCATGGCGACTCTCAACGAGGTGGAAGCGGCGGTTCGTGTGCTCGAAAGTGCCGGTACGCCCCGTGGCAACATATGGCTGCTGCACTGCACCACGCAGTATCCGGCGCCGTTGCAGTCGGTCAACCTGCGGGCTATGGACGCGCTTGCCTCGCTTGGCTGTGCCGGAGTGGGCTATAGCGACCATACCGAGGGCATAGAAGTGGCGCTTGCTGCGGCAGCGCGCGGCGCCGTGATAATCGAGAAACACTTCACTCTTTCGCGAAGTCTGCCGGGGCCGGACCACAAGGCTTCGCTCGAACCCGACGAGCTGGCACGGCTCGTGGCCTCTGTCCGCAAGGTGGAGGCAGCGCTCGGTGGCGGTGTGAAAGATGTGGCCGATGCAGAGCGTCCCAATATCGAGGTTGCCCGAAAAAGCATCGTGGCAGCGCGAGCCATAGCCGAGGGCGAGCTGTTTTCGGAGGATAACATCACCGTCAAACGCCCCGGCAACGGCATCTCCCCGATGCGGTGGTTCGATGTGCTCGGCAGCCGCGCTCCGCGCTCATTCGAAGCCGACGAGCTAATAAGCCTATAAGTCTGAATGGCAACAAAAACGGCAGCGTGTGTGACGCTGCCGTTTTTGTTGTATTATAGGCGAATCAGAGATTGCTGCGGTCTTTGTTGCTCTTGCGGAAGAAGAGTTTGTGGTCGATGTATTCCTGTGTGGCGATTAGCGTCGGTTTGGGGAGGCGCTCGTAGTAGCGGGATATTTCGATCTGTTCACGGTTTTCGCTCACTTCTTCAAGGTTGTCGTTGTAGGGTGCGAATTCCTGGAGTTTCTTTTCGAGGTCGCTTTTCATCTGTGCTGCAATCTGGTTTGCGCGCTTTGAGATGATGCACACGGTTTCATAGATGTTGCCGGTGTCCTGAGAGAGCTCAATCATGTCGCGTGTAACGGTGTTGAGCGGCGTGTTGCTTTTCTTGAAATCCATGAAAAATATTGGAGGTTTATTGTTTTCGTGAAAATGAAAGTCTGTCAGTCCTTTACGTATCGCTGGGCTATTTTGAGGATATTGTCGGCCTCGGCGCGGTTGGGGCTGTCGGGGTAGTTGTTGATGAAAGAGTAATATTCGTCTACCACGTCGCGGAATCGGTCGGCCTTGCGCTCTTCGATAGAGTTGGCTGCTTCCTGATACCGGGCTTTGAGTATGAGCATTTCGAGCTCTTCCTTGTATTTGGAATATGGGTAGTCTTTTACGGCGTTGCGGGCTACAATCACGGCGCTTTCATAGTTGTTGCCCATGTAGTTGCCGAGGTTGTAGTAGAGCTGCGCGTTCTGGAGCTGCTTGAGGGTGAGCTTGTCCTGCATCTCGAAGATTGCGTTCTGGGCAATCGACACTTTATCGCTGCGAGGGAAGAAGTCGAGGAATGCCTGCAATTCTTCGATGGCCTTGATTGTGCCTGTCTGGTCGAGCTGTGCTTCGGGGGAGTCGAGGTAGTAACCGTATCCGCAGAAGAAGCGTGCAGATTCCACATATTTGCCTCTCGGGTAACGGCTGTAATATGTCTTGAAGTATGCGCCGGAGCTTATATAGTCTTTGTTCTCGTAGTGGCTCATAGCGAGCAGGTACATGGATTCTTCGGCTTTGTCCGAGCCTTTGAAAACCGATACGCAGTCCTGAAGCAGGGTCGCGGCCTGTACGTATTTTTTCTGTTCAAACGCGCGCTTGGCGTATTCAAACTTGTAATTATAGTCGTTGCTTTTCTGGGCGCGCTGGTATTCGCCGCAGGAGCACATCATAAGTGCCGCAATGATGTATAGGATATAGTAGCGCATGAATTATGTGTTCGTACTAATGCGCAAAGTTAGGAAAAAAAGCCGATACGGCCTTGCCTTTGGCGGATAAACAGCACCACTTTACCTATAATTAACATTTTATGATTCGTTTGTGGCACGTTTTGTTTTGTTAATTGCCCGAAAATCGCTATGTTTGTACAAATTCCTGATGCCATGAAAAAGCTGTTTGTCTATGCCGCATTGTCGGTGCTGCCGTTCGTCGCTGCCGGAGAACGCACGGAGTATGAACTTGAGTATTCGCCTTTTGGAGAAGAGGTTCTTGCGGGCGACGTGTGGGATGTTTCGCGGCTCGCGGTGGAGGATTCCCGCTCGAAGGCTTTTGCGGGAATAGGGGCTTCGGGTATCTACGGCGAGCGTCTTGGCGGCAGGGAGCTGCTGTATCTTTTCAGGGGTGACTCGCTACTGTTCCGGGGCTATACAGCAGGGCGTATCGAAGGGCTTCTGAACGACTCTTTGACTGTCGCCGTTCGTTTCCCTCTTTGCGGTGGTACTTTCGGTGTCGGTGGTGTGTCGCTCCGAGGCAGGCGCGGCGATGTGGCTGTGTCGGCTGTCGGTACACTTCGCAGCGAGGTTTGCGGCACAGGCCGTCTTGTCCGCGCTGTGGCCGACACTGTGGGCGGTGTGACGCTTGTGCGGGAGGTGCAGCGTCTTGACGAGCGCTTCCCGGCCGGGGCGGAAGAATCTCAGACATATACGGTGACTATCCACAGGTGGTATGCGGACGGCTGCCGTGTGCCTCTGGCCGTGCAGACAGAATATGACGGTGACGGTATGCGGTATTTCGGGCGCTTATATCTGTCGTCAGCGCCGGTAGAAAGTGTGGTAGGGGAGGCCGACGCTGCCGCCGGGGCGCGGGCTTATCTCGCGGGAGCCTCGCTCAAGGTTCGTGACGGAGTTTTGGAGCTTGTTGTCAGAGAATCTTCTGTTTGCGAGCCATTTATGATTGAAGCCTCGCTTGTCGATGTCGCAGGCCATTGTTATGAAAAAGCCGAAGCCCTTGCGGGATCCGGCTCGGTAACAATAGATATGTCTGTGGCTTCTCTTCCGAGAGGCTCGTATATGCTCGTTGTGACAGCCCGGGACTATCCGGGACTTGCGGCGAAGTATATGCTCGTGCTATAGCACGTTGAGCACCTGCTCTTTGATTTGTTCCAAAAGGTCTTTCATCCGTACCACGATGGCCTGCATTTCGGCGTGGTTGCTTTTGGATCCGAGGGTGTTGATTTCGCGTCCCATTTCCTGGGCTATGAAGCCGAGTTTTTTGCCTTGTCCGGGAGTGGGGGCTTCCATCGTTTCGATAAAATATGCGAGGTGTTTGCCGAGGCGCTGCTTTTCCTCGTTGACATCGAGTTTTTCGATGTAGAATATCATTTCCTGTTCGAGGCGGCCTTTGTCGTAGTCGGGGAGGTTGAGTTTTCCGAGGTTTTCCTCGATGCGCTGCCTTATTTTGGGTACTCGCTCTTGCTCGAAAGGCTCTATCTGCCTGAGCAGCTCGGAGAGGTCGTTTATGCGCGATGCGAAGAACTTTTCGAGTTCGAGTCCTTCCGCGCGGCGATGTGCCCGCAGGGCTTCAACGGCATCTGCCGTTGCTTTTTCGAGTGCGGCAGCCTCGTTGTCGTCGGCAAGCTCCGGTGTGGCTGTGCTTATGGCGTCGGGGAAACGCAGCAGTACGGAGTACCAGTCCGTCGGCTCGCCTATGCCGAGCGTTTCGGCGGCTTCTTTGATTTGCTGCTTGTAGCATTCGAGGGCCGACACGTTCAGCCGTGCTGACGGTGTGTCGGCGGTTCCGGCATTGCTTTCGACAGATACGGTGAGGTCGACCTTGCCGCGTTCAACGGCATGGCCTACGAATGCGCGGAGCTGCAACTCGTGTTCGCGGAAAGAGTATGGCATACGGACATTGAGATCCATCTGCTTGGAGTTGAGAGATTTGATTTCCACGCAAATTTTCTTTGCGCCAGCTTCGGCGATAGCTTTCCCGAAACCTGTCATAGACATAAGCATAATGCAGGACTGCTCGGCGCCTACCCCTTGCTTGGCGCCTGTTGGTGAGGGGGAGGGCGCACCCCACGGCGCGCCTGCGGCTGCAAAATTACAAAATATCGGCAAAGGTCGGGCTGTTTTGAATGGAAAAAGTAGTATCTTTGCCGAAAACACAGAGCAGATGAGTACAATACTTGAAATCGAAACATCGGGTTCGCCGTGCTCGGCGGCCCTGACTTCCGACGGTATGATACTTGCGCACCGCGAGGATTTTACGGGGCGCAACCATGCCGCCATGCTGAGCGATTTTGTAAAATACTGCCTTGACTACGGAGCCGAGCACGGGCTTAAGCCCGACGCTGTTGCCGTGAGCCTCGGCCCGGGTAGCTATACGGGTCTGCGCATAGGCCTTAGCGAGGCTAAGGGCTTGGCTTACGCGCTTGATGTGCCGCTGATAGGGGTAAAGACGCTCGAACTGCTCGCGTCGCGTGTGATGTTCTCGACCGACGACATCGATCCCGACACCATATTCGTGCCGATGGTCGATGCGCGCCGTATGGAAGTCTATACCGCCGCCTACGATTTCGGTCTTGCCGAGTTGCTTGCGCCTCAGGCCATGATACTCGATGAAGGCTCCTATGCGGATCTTAAGGCGAGCGGGCGTCCGATACTTTATTTCGGCAGCGGCGCGGCCAAGGCTCAGGAGCTGATGGCCGATTGCCCCGGCGCTGTGTATGTGCCCGATGTGGAGGCGCTTGCTGTCGACATGGTTGCGTTGGCAGAGCTTGCGTACGCCCGCCGCAGCTTTATTGACACGGCGTACTCCGTGCCTGTGTATCTGAAAGAATTTCAGGCAACAACCCCGAAACACAAAGTGCTGTGAAACCGGAGTATGCCGATGATATACGCCGCGCCGTGGAGGTGCTTCGCCGAGGAGGACTTATAGTCTATCCTACCGACACTGTGTGGGGCATAGGCTGCGACGCGACCTCGCCGGAGGCCGTGCGCAAGGTGTTTTCGCTGAAACGCCGGGCCGATGCCAAGGCTCTGATAACGCTCGTCGGCAGCGAGGGGCAGCTCGAACGCACCGTTGCCGATGTGCCGGAAGTGGCGTGGCAGCTGATAGAGTATGCAGAGAAGCCGATAACGATAGTGTACGATTCGCCGTCGGCTGCTGCCGGGCTTGCTTCCGATTTGCAGGCTCCCGACGGAAGCATAGGCGTGCGGCTAACCCGCGAGGAATTTAGCGCGGCATTGTGTCGAGCCTTTGGCATGCCGCTGGTGTCGACATCTGCCAATGTGAGCGGTGAGCCCACGCCGATGTGCTTTGCCCAAATAAGCAGCGATATTATAGACGGTGCGGACTATGTGTGCGAATCGCGTCGCGACGAGGCGCCGGCAACTGCGGCGTCGACCGTGATGCGGCTTTCGGCCGGCGGCCTGTTTAAGATACTACGCCCATGACGACTGTTAAGCGCCAGCAACTCAAATATATACTTTCCGACTTCCTTATGCTGGAGGTCGGGTGGTTCGTATTCAATGTTGTGCGCTATCTTTCGCTGCCGGGCTTGTCGGAGGTATCTTTCCTTTCTTTTTACCTCGACCCGGTGGTGCAGTGGGGGCAGATTGTTGTACCGGCCGGTATGATAGGGCTTTATGCCCTTAGCGGTACATATAACCGCAGCGGCACGCTATACCGCTCGCGTCTTGAAGAGATGTTCAACACCGTGGTGGTGTCGTTCGTGGGCATGCTCGGCATATTTTTTGCGGTGCTTATCAATGATGATATTCCCGAACGGCTCGACAACTACGAGATACTCGGCGTCCTTTTTCTGTGTCTGGCGCTTCCTACAGGGCTGTCGCGCTACTGGATTACAACCCGGACGGCGCGCAAGATAAAACGCGGCCTGTACGTGGTGAATACCCTCGTGATAGGCGCGTCGGCCGACAACGAGTCGAGGCTCAGGCGTATAAGCCGGTCGTCGGTGCGTTCGGGGCTTCGGCTTGCGGGCTGCGTCGATGTCGACGGCGCCTGTCCCGGCGACAGCATCGCGGGCCTACCCGTGCTGCGCGGTCGCTCTGTGGGCGAGCTGTGCTCGGAGCTTGGCATAGGGGCGCTGGTTGTGCTTCCGTCGCCGCAGGGTGTGGGGCGCACCGCTGAGCTTATCGACAATATGTACCGCCACGGACTGCCTATTTTCGTTCCTGCCGACCTGTACGACCTTATGGCGTTCAGGCCTCGTTTTTCAGCCGTGGTTTCTGAACCGTTGGTAGATATTACCAATGCCAACATACCGCCGTCGGTTGCCAATATGAAGCGGGCTTCCGATGCCTTCCTTGCGGGCCTGGCCCTTGTTGCGCTGTCGCCTCTTATGGCTTTGATTGCGCTTGCGGTGCGGCTCGATTCGCCCGGCCCTGTGCTGTACAGGCAGGTGCGGGTGGGGCGTCACAAGCGTCTGTTCAAGGTCAATAAGTTCAGGAGCATGTGTGTCGATGCCGAACCCGACGGCCCGGCCTTGTCGCGCCCCGGCGACCCCCGCATAACGCGCCTTGGCCGTGTGCTCCGCAAGTACCGCCTCGACGAGCTTCCGCAGCTATGGAATGTCTTTGTCGGCGATATGTCGCTTGTGGGGCCGCGCCCGGAACGTGAATTTTTTGTCGAGCAGATACTCGCCCGCCGTCCAAGCCACACGTTGATTCACCAGGTGCGCCCCGGGCTTACGTCGTGGGCGGTTGTGAAGTGCGGCTATGCTTGCAATATCGACGAGATGATAGAGCGGAGCGCTTACGACTTGCTGTATATAGAGAATGTGTCGCTCGGCGTGGACCTCAAGATATTGTTCTACACCGTCAATACCATCGTTACGGGGAAGGGGATTTAATGAGGAATTAGGAATGAGGAATTGGGAATGATTCTAATGAGGATTTGGTTTTTATGGATTGCAAAGAGGAAAAGGTAAACGGTAAGAGAGGGGTAAGAGAGGTGTTTCTGAACTTTTTGGTGTGGCGCGAGCGCCATATCAAGGAGAAGAATTTTGTGCTTGTGCTTGCCTTTTTTGTGGGTATTTTCAGCGGTCTTGCGGCCATTGTGCTCAAGTTCCTCATACACTCCATATCTTCGGGCTTGACCTCCCATATCAATCTTGAAAGCGGCAACTACCTGTATATATTGCTGCCTGCTGCGGGCGTGGTGCTCACGGCGCTGTATGTGCGCTATGTGGTGCGCGACAATATCAGCCACGGTGTGACGCGCGTGCTTTACGCCATATCGCAGAAAAAGAGCCGGTTGAAGCGCCATAATATGTACTCGTCGGTGCTTGCCAGCTCTGTGACGATAGGCTTCGGCGGTTCGGTCGGAGCGGAGGGGCCGATTGTGTTCACCGGCGCAGCCATAGGTTCTAACCTCGGTCGCGCGTTCCGAATGTCGCCTCGAATACTTATGATACTTGTGGGCTGCGGTGCCGCCGCCGGTATCGCCGGCATCTTCAAGGCGCCTATCGCGGGCATGCTTTTCACTCTCGAGGTGCTGATGCTCGACCTTACCACGGTGTCGGTGATGCCTCTGCTGATAGCCTCGATTACCAGTACCACTCTCGCTTATGTGTACACGGGCTATGAGTTTGAGTTCTTCTTTGCCCAGACCGAGGACTTCTATACTTCGAGAATACCGTTTGTGATAATGCTCGGCCTTGTGTGCGGCTTTGCATCGCTCTATTTCACACGGGTAATGAATATGATGGAGAATTTCTTCGGACGATTCAAGGCTCCGTGGCTCAAAACATTGACAGGTTGTACGATACTCGCTGGTCTGGTGTTCGTTTTCCCGCCGCTGTACGGCGAAGGCTATGGCTCGATAGTGGGGCTGCTCGGAGGCGATACCTCGTCGATAGTCAACGGCTCGATATTCTATGGCGACAGGAACGAGGTATGGTTTCTTGCCATATTTATCGGTCTTGTGATTGCCACAAAGGCATTCGCCACCTCAGCCACCAACGGAGCAGGAGGCGTGGGCGGCACATTCGCGCCTTCGCTGTACGTGGGCTGCCTCACAGGCTTCCTGTTTGCCTTCCTTGTCAATCATTTCGGCCTCGGGGTGGAACTGTCGACTAAAAACTTCGCCCTGATAGGCATGGCAGGTGTGATGAGCGGAGTCATGCACGCGCCCCTTATGGCCATCTTCCTCACGGCAGAGCTTACGGGAGGCTACGAGCTGTTCCTGCCTCTGCTCATAGTAAGCACCATATCCTACGGCACCATAAAGGTATTCGAGCCTTACTCGATATACACTATGCGACTGGCCAAGCAGGGGCAGCTGCTCACGCACCATAAGGACAAGGCCGTTCTTACGCTGCTGAAAGTCAACAATGTGATAGAAACAGACTTCCTGCCTGTATATCCTGAGATGACTCTCAAGGAGATGGTAGATGTGATTGCGAAAAGCAACCGCAACCTGTTCCCGGTAATCAACGAGCGCCGCGAGCTGATGGGCGTGGTGTTGCTCGACGACATACGCAATATTATGTTCCGCCCCGAGCTGTACCGGCGCATGCGCGTGAGCACATTTATGGCAGCGCCGGCAGCCCGCATCGAGGTGGGGGAGAGCATGGATAACGTAATGAAGACTTTCGACGACACCGGGGCGTGGAATCTCCCGGTGGTTGAAAACGGCAAATACGTCGGCTTCGTGTCCAAGAGCAAGATATTCAACTCATACCGCCGTGTCCTCCGCCATTACTGCGAGGACTGACCCCGGTATGTTTGTGGCGCAGTATGCGTCGCAGCCATAGATAGTAACCGGTAACGGGCAGGATCGCTCCTGTCATAGCTGCGAGGAACGCCAATATCCGGGTGATAATGCCGCCCCAGCTCCCTGTATGCACGGAGTATATGATGCCTCGCATTTTAGAGGATTTCTGTAGCGCGGCGTATGGCTCAGACCCTGTTATTTCGCCATTTCGGGGATTGAACGTATATTTGTCTGCAGCACGACTGTTTATGGAATTTTTCAGCTGAACGCTTGCCTTTCCGTCTGATATGCTTATGGTTCTGCCTTCATTGGCGGCAGCGAGGAGGTCGTATACTGTCTGCCATTGGATGTATGATATTTCTTTGGCTTCTGCTTTTCCGCCGCCATGCTTGCGGGCTGATTCTGTCTTTGCCACGCCGAACAATCTGTAAAAACCGTCATTGTACCATCGGAACGACCACGTGAGTCCTGTAACAGCCATTGCAATAAGAAATAAGGCGGCATATGCGCCGGCCGCGTCGTGAAGGCCGAGCCAGAATTTAGGCCATCCTTTGCGCAACGGTATCGACAGGCTTCTGTGCAAGGTTTTGCGGGAGCGGGGCCACCACAGTAATAAGCCGGTCGCCAATATAATGAGCATAGCCAGAGTGGCTATTCCCACAATTGTCTTGCCCCACCATATGGACCCGTCGGCAGGCCTCTTGGAATCGAGCAGCCATCGGTGCATCTCGAACATAAGCCGAAAGAACGCCGGGCGTTTTCCGGGCCCGTTTATGTTCCCGGTGTATTGGTCGACCCATAAGGAGGCGCGGTTAGGATATGATAAATTTACGCTGTACGCTATGGCTGGATCGGGGGATATTTCCACGCCGGTGACTTCCACGCCTTCAGGCAGGGTGCGCCCCACGGTATCAAGTATGTCTGATATGGGAAGTGGCGAGCCTGCCGATTGGTCGGCTTTCCGGAGGTCGTGCTGAAGCAATGCCGTTATCTCTTTTTCAAACACGAGCATAGCTCCTGAAAAGCAGATGAGGCTTATGATTATGCCGGCAGGTATTGAAAGCCATAAATGTAGTTGGAAAAACAGGCGTTTCATATCACTTAATGGCGGGTTCGAGATATCCTATGCCTGTGATGTCGGCGGCTCCTTGAACAGAAAGCCCCCTTGCGGCTGTTGCCGTGGCTGTGTCGATGACGTATACTGCAAGGTCGGCATCTTCTGTGGTCACAGGTATGTAAACTTTTCCGTCTGCCCGGTGTATGTTTTTGCCGATGGCGCTGATATTTTCAGGCATGCCGTCCACGAATTTAAGCTCTTTTGAATTTGTGTCGAACAAAGCCAGATCAGTGGCCGCGAATCCTGTTTCGGTAAGCGGCCTGTCGTACATGACAAGCAGGAAACAATTGCCGCCTGCATACCAGCACCGCATGAATGATTTACCGCCGGATAGAGCCTCGATGTCGCAGTAGTAGCTGTCGAAGTCGGAGGCTCCTGCCGGAATGCGCCCTACGGCTGCCGGGTGTGTTGTCTGCTGTAGAGGGTCGGTCATAGTCTTGGCATAGCTTGGGGAGAAGACATAAACATCGCCCTTGTCGTCGGCCCATACTGTCTGGTAGTACTGCGACTTAAACCGTCCGCAAGGATAGCTCAGGCGGTCGTTTTTTGCTAAGACGGGATTTGTGAAGCTGTTGTCTGCGTATATTGCCACCCAGCATTCGTCGGGATACTGCGTTCCGGGTAGTTCTCCTTTTTTGTAGCTTGAACTGTTCTGGCCTCCGTCGGCAGTCTTGACAAGGTGTTCGTAGCCCGGACGCACGAACTTGCCGTTGCCTGCCGCGGCTCCGTACTGGCTCAGCCCCATAGGTGCCACTCCGCAGAATATGCGACTGCCGCTTACCGCGATTCCTGCAAGGGTGACATATTCGCCGTTGCCGAGATAGTTTTCCATAGAGTACCGGCCGGACGATGTTTCGTTCTGTCGCGAGGTTTCTCCGATTGCGTCGAGATGCGTCATGAGCAATGTTTTTGGCAGGTAACCGTTGGCGTCGGCGAATTGTGCCGGGCCGTTGCCTGTCGACATTGTTACTACATAGTCGTTGTATATCCCGAAAGACGTGAACCGGCTGATACGGTATTCCATGTCGCGGGCCGCCATATTGCCGGAGGCATCAAGGATATAGCTCCGTGTTGTCGCTGCATTTCCCTGGTTGTATGTGAGGGCGTAGAGATAGTTCGACGGGTGGAATACCCATTGCGAGGCGCCGTCGTTAAGCAGCCCGTTGTTCTCGGCCGAGATGCTTCCGTCCTCGAGCGATTCGGCGGTAAGCAGCACATATGAGGTGGCATTTGAGCCTTTTACCGTCGTTGCAAGTACGAAACGCCCTTTATGAGGGTTCTCGGGCAAGGACGGGGTATCGATCTCGTTTTCGTGGCAGGCCGTGGCGGCCAGTGCGGATAGCGCTATGGCGGCAGCCCGCAGCATTGAGGTTGAAATAGTCATATTATTCTATATTATGTTATGTTAGTTGAAGCATACCCGGATTTTGCCGTAGAAGGCGCGCCCTGCTTTTTGCAGGCTGAAATTGTCGTACAAGGCAGCATTGCCGATGTTTCGGCATTCAAAAGAAAGATTGTACCGTCCGTCCTTTATGGAATATGTCAGCGAGATGTTGTGGCATAATTGGTCGGGCACCATATAGTCGTCGCTGTTAGCTCCGATATTGGAGGTATAGTAGCAGAATTTTCGAGTAAAACGGTTGTCGTAGGTGAGTGTGAGGACATTATGCCTTGCTCCGAGTCCGTGCCAATAGAAATTGATGTCGGTGTCCGCGAACATATATGGCAGGTTGGGCATTCGTTGCCGGTATGCCGGATTTGGTTTCGCGTTGTCGGCTAAGAAAGGCATATTGTCGCGTATGTCCATAATCGAGATATTTGTTCCGGCTCCGAACCACTTGGAGAGGGTATATCTGGCCGAAAGGCTTATTCCGGCAGTGGATACTTTTCCATAATTTATGTATGTGGCGGCAGACTTTCCTCCGCCGAGAGAAAGAATGTTGCGTTGGATATAGTCGCCGGTGTGACGCATTATCATTGAAAGTTCTCCATATAACGAACTTTGGGCGAACGATGCCTCGTAGCTTAGACCGAGGTTAAGATTATGGCTCGATTCAGGACGCAACGATATTTCTCCCACTTCGAGGTCTTCGTCGCCGAACATTTCCTCAATAGTCGGAAGCCGGTATGCTTTTTCGTATGATGCTTTCAGCCGGAACCCGAGAGGCAGCGACAGGGCTGCAGCCGTTCCGAATCCGAAATAGCTGTTGCGCCTTGAGGTGCGCACATAGGTGTCCTGTGCCGAAGAGGCGGCAATTGGCCCGGAGAGGTGCTGGGTGTATATTTTGCCGAACACGGTAATGTCGAGATTACGCGACGGTATGAGCCTGTATGCTGCGCCGAGAATGTTTTTATAGGTGCTTTTGGGTATGTCGTCACGGCTGTGAGGCACTGTCAGTAAATTGGTGTTTGTGCGGCGGAATGCGTTGAAAACATTGTTCACGCTTATTTCGTGCAATTGGCCGATGCGGTATACTGCCGTAATTCCTGCAGTCCAGTTGTGGTTGATGGCTTGGGAGTTCATATAGGACTGCTCGCCCGGTGAGTTTAGCGTGGCCGTTTGTCCGAGCCAGTTGTATTTTACCGAAGATGTGTCTACGTTTACGGTCGTGTTCATAGTGTATGCCCCGTTTGCCATAATGTCGAGTCCTTTGGTGAATATGTCACGCTTGCTGTACTCTATCGTTGAATTGACAGCCTGGCCGTGGCGGTGTTTGGCTCCGTACACTATTTCCTGTCGAACGCCGGTCTGTATTTCTTTGTACATACGCGAATAGGTGATGCGTCCCGACAGGCGGTCGGCCCATCTTTTTCCGAAGATGCCGATACGCGCTTCGACAGCCTCGTTGTGATAGTTGTCGTTGAAACGTCGAACCCGCTTTATGTCACGACGGTTGATGGCGCCGGTGGCGAAGTCCTCTATAGGGGATTGTACGGTGTAGTCGTTGTCCGAAAAATTTTGAAATGCGGTTAATTCGAGTTGGATTCCGTTAGAGAATGTCTTGCCTATGTTTATGTTGGAGCGATGTGTGTTGAAAGAGCCGAAGGAGTATGATGCGTTGGCGAACCAAGGGCGTTTTTTGCGTGAAGTGACTATGTTGATTACGCCGCCTATGGCATCGGTTCCGAACCCCACCGGCACCACGCCTCGGTATACCTCTATTCTTTCTGCAAAATTAATGGGCATGTTGTTGATTCCTAACGATGCGCCCGAACCTTCCTGCGGAATGCCGTCGATAAATATCTTTACATGTTTTCCACTGAATCCGTCGACGGATATAGCCATATCGGAGCCGACACCTCCGCTTTCTCTAAGTTTTATTCCGGGTGCTTTGGAGAGGACTTCGCTTAACGCTCCTGAAGAGTTTTCCATAGAGCGGGTACTTATGTCGACCGAGTTGTATGCCGTGTTTCGGGCTTTGTTGCTGTTGCGTCCTGTCACCACTATCTCGTTAAGGCCGATGATTTCGTCCATTTGTATGTCGAGTATGGTTGTGGGGCGCTGTAGCTCGATGGTTTTCTCTACTGTCTGCATACCCGATGCATGAATATGCAAGGTGTAGCTTCCTTCGGGTATCTCGAAACTGTATGCTCCTTGATTGTCGGTATTGGCCGATATGGAAAGTTCCTTTATAGATAGTGTGGCAAAGTCGACAGGGTTTCCTGAGGCGTCGGTTATGTGTCCTTTCAGAGTGGCGGCTTGTGCGAGTATGCCCGTTGCGATGGCTGTTGCTGCGATAATGATTCTGAGAAATAGCATTTGTCGGTAATTTTTTTGACGTGCAAAATTACAGACGCCGCAGCTGTGCCGAAATACCCTTTAATAGGTAAAAAAAGAGCCTCGCGGGGTGCGGAGGCTCTTGTGTGTTGTTATTTGCGGAGTATTATCGGCGGGCGGCCTTGTGGTGCTTGCCGCCGTTGCGGCCGAATTGGCCGTGGCCGTTCACGAAGTTGTTTTCGAGGAATTTCACATACTGTTCGGGAGTGAGTATCTCCTTGATTTTGGCGAGGCGCTCGGTGCGGAATTTTGCGGCGTTGTCGCGGCGTTCGGTGCGGGCAGTCTTGTTTTCGCGGGTGCACTGTTCGCGGCATTCTTTGGTGAATTGCTCTATCTTTGTTTTCTGGTCGGCTGTCAGGTTGAGGCCGTCGAAGCAGGCGAGTGCGCCGCGCTGGTTGGTGGGGCAGGTTTCTGTTTTGGGGCAGTTCGGGTTGGCGTTCGTGCAGCATTCGGGAGTTGCGGCGAATACGGGAGCTGCGAAGAGGGTGGACAGGCCAGCCACGGCTATTGCAAGAATTTTCTTGTTCATAAGTTCTTTTTGTTTTTTGAAGATTGTCTGTTTCGTTGTTTTCTGCACTATTGACACCGGAGAAAGCGAGTGGTTTAACCTATGCGCGCGGTTTTATGGATAGTTAACAAAACCGTTATACTCTGTTATCGTGCCGCTTTTTTACAATACGGCTACAATCCTGTAAAAATAAGATTGAGCGCTTGCAGGCAGCCCGGCATAGTGGTAAATTTGTGATGCAATGGATAAAATTAAATACCGTATAAGGAGTCTTACGCTTTTCGGCGTTGTGCTCTTGCTTGTGGTGGCGGCGTTTTTTGCCTGCCGCCGCAGCGACAGATACAGGGCCGACCACGGCGTGGCTCCCTGCGAGATAACCGGCGCTCTCGATTCGCTGTTTACGCCTATGTTCGCCGGCAACGACCCTGGCGCGATAGTGACTGTGATGCGTGGCGATACCATTGTTTATAACCATGCCTACGGCCTTGCCCGCCTTGACAGCATAAGCAGGGTGAGCGATCAGACGCTTTTCAATCTTTCGTCCGCATCTAAAATTTTCACCACGGCGGCTCTGCTGAAGCTTGTGGAAGAAGGCCAAATCAGTCTTGACGACAGCCTGAGCCGTTTCTTTCCTGAGTTTTCGGGTAATTTCTTCAATAAAATCACGGTATTCCACATACTAACCCACAGTTCGGGCTTGCCTGATTTGAGGCCGCATACGTCGAATGACTGGAGCGACTATCTTAACCGCCACAGCTCGATATTCGCACAGGGGTCCGACTACTCTCTGTATGGCACGGAGTCGGAACATATGCAGGTATTCCAGAATCTCGACAGGGTGGCGTTCGAGCCGGGTACGCACTACGAGAGCCAAGACCCGGCATTCATACTTGTGGCGCCGCTGATAGAGCGCGTCACGGACGAGAATTTCGATGATTGGATGCAGGCAAACATATTTGCTCCTGCCGGTATGACGGAAACCTTCTATTATCAGCCCGATGTGGAGCGCGCCAATATGGCTCACGGCTACAGGCGAGCTGACTCAGGATACGAGCCTCTGGCTTTCCGCAGCAAGGACGGACACTGGGACGAATACGACTACGGCGAGGCGGATTATTTCCTTACCAAGGCCGACAGAGGGGCATATTCGTCGGCGCGCGACTTTATGCGGTTCAAGCGTGCGCTGTATGGGGGCCGTGTGGTAGCTGATTCGATGCTTGTGGCTATGAACAAGCCGTATATCGCCACCGATATACCTATGGTAAGCTTCGGCCTTGGCGGGGCGGTCAGGCTCGAACCCGGCCTCCCGGTGAAGAGCTACCATCTGAACAGCAACGGCGGCTTCTCGATCGTCGAGGGCTGCTGGCCGGATAAGAAACTTCATTATTTGGTGTTTTCGAACCGCAACGACTGGGACTTGCGTAAAGTAACGGCCTCTATCGACAGTATTTTCAAAGCCAAGCGCTGGCTTTAGCCGTCAGGTGGCGAATTTTCAGTATCAGGACAAGGTGGCAAAATAATTTTTGCTACTTTTGTGCCTGTATATATCCTTGTATGTTTTAGGCAAAAATGCCGCAGCATCTCAACATAATAGAAGCAATAGAGCGTTTGTTCAGGTCGCGTATGCGTTTTGAGCGCTTTGCCATGCTGTATACCCGTGACCTCCATCAGGCTCAGGATATAGTGATGGAGGGCTTCGCCTATGTATGGGAGCACAGGGAATCTATCGACTTTGACGCCAATGTGGAGGCGTATATGTTCAGCGTTATCAAACACAAGTGCCTTGACTGGCTCGACCGCCAGCTTGTGCGATTCAATGCCGAAGAAAAAATAAAGACCGACGCGCAGTGGGAACTCGAAATGAGCATAGCAACGCTTAGGGCTTTCGACCCGGCGTGGCTGTACGACGAGGACATACGCAGGCTCGTGCGCGAGGCCATAGGGCGTCTGCCTGAAAAGACCCGCCGGATATTCCTGATGAGCCGCTTCGAGAACAAGACCTACGGCGAGATAGCCGACGAGGTTGGACTGTCGGTAAAAAGCATCGAATTTCATATGTCGAAAGCGCTGCGCGAGCTGCGCTCCGACCTCGGCAAGTACTTTTCGGTTATGCTTGTACTGCTGAGCTGGTATAGGGATTGACTGCAATAATCAAATACTCTCAAAAAAATTTAATGTTTGTTTAGGGTAAAAGGCGGGTATAACCGCTTATATAGGTAGAAGCCTTAAAATACCTATTACCGTACCCTGAATGGATAAAGACACATTATACAGATACTTTTCTAATTCTGCTTCCGAAAGCGAGCGGAGCGAAGTGCGCCGCTGGGTCGAGGAATCGCCCGACAACTATTTTGAGTTTATGTCGGAGCGCCATTTCTTCGACACAGCCTCGATGCTCGTATGCGAGCCCGAGGCTGAGAGCGAAGCACCGGCGCGTGCTCGTCGTCCGTGGCGTATATGGATCCGCGTGGCGGCCGCCGCTGCCATAGTGGCTGGAACACTCGGGGTGCAGCACGTGTTTTTAGGCAATCAGGAATCGCCGATGCCGATGCAGTCGATCAGTGTTCCGGTGGCTCAGCGGCTCAGCCTCGTGCTTGCCGACGGCACCACTGTGTGGCTCAATTCAGCCACCACGCTGCGCTTCCCCGGTGATTTCAGGGGCGACACCCGGCAGGTGGAAGTCGACGGAGAGGCTTATTTCAAGGTTGCCAAAGATGCCAAGCGTCCTTTCACAGTAGTTACCGACCACGGTGATGTTGTGGCCACGGGTACAGAATTCAATGTCGACGCATATAGCGCGAGCGAGGATTTCTCGGTGTCGCTTGTTGAAGGCGCCGTGCATCTGTCGAGCCCCGACACCTGCATATATATGCACGCGGGCGAGAAAATCGAGCTGCTTGCCGACGGTGCTTTCTCCCAAGGCGCATTGGAACTTAGCTCGCTTGAATGGATCGACGGGCTTCTCAGCTTCAACAACCTGCCTATGACCGAGATTCTTGCCCGGTTTGAAAAATACTACGGGGTGACGGTGCGCCACAGCCGCAGCGACTTTGCCACGGCGTATTTCTCCGGCAAATTCTATCTCGACGAAGGAGTGGAGCAGGCGCTCAACACCCTCAGACACGACATACGCTTTGACTACGAAGTGGATAAAAGTACACGCACAATAACTATAAAATAAAATGTATGAATAGTGAACACAACTAATCCTTGAATCAACAATCATTAATACCGAAAAAGTTTTTTGCTAATTTTATGAAATCTAATTATCAGTTAAAAGGACTGGCCGCAGCGTTGCTGTTGCTGCTTCTTGGCATATTCGGCCTTGAGGCGGCTCCGTCGGGCAAGGTGCGGACGCAGCAGGTGACAATATCTGCCAACAGCCAGCCCTTGAAAGACGTACTAAGTCAGATCGAGAAACAGACAGGTTATCTCTTCGTGGTAAATGACAATGTTAATACCAAAGAGAAAGTAAGCATAAAGGCCGACAATGAATTGCTGCCCGCAGTGCTCGACCGCCTGCTTAAGCCGCGCGGCATATACTACGCTATCGAAGGTTCGAGCGTGGTGCTTACCAAAAACCGTGGCAATGCTGAAGATAAAGGTGATAACGGCTCGCGAATTAGTACCATCACAGGTACGGTGTTTGACAATGAGGGCGAGCCCGCCATCGGTGCCAGCGTCCGCATCGACGGGATGTCGGGCGGCGTTGCCACCGATATCGACGGCAAATTCGTGCTCAACGGCAATTTCACGCCGCAGTCGAAACTCGAGGTATCGTATGTGGGCATGAAGCCTGCCACTATGCGCGCAGGCACCGGCAAGGACCTCGTGTTCCATCTTGAGTCCGACGCCAATGTGCTCAGCGAAGTTGTGGCCGTGGGCTACGGCACGCAGAAGCGTGTCAACCTTACCGGCGCGGTGGCGACAGTCGATGTCGACAAGCAGCTCAACGGACGTCCCGTTACCAATGTTGCGGGAGCCTTGCAGGGTTCTATCCCCGGCCTGTCGGTGACTACCTCGAACGGCAAGCCCGGCTCCAAGGCGAGCATGCAGATCCGTTCGGCTCTCGGCTCTATACAAGGCTCGACGGAACCGCTGATTCTCGTTGACAACGTGGAGGTAAACGACCTCAGCCTTATCAACCCCGACGACATCGAGGGCATATCCGTGCTGAAAGACGCCGCCTCGGCTTCGATCTATGGTGTGCGCGGCGCATTCGGCGTTATCCTCATCACTACCAAGAAAGCGAAGAAAGGCGAGAAATTCACCATCAGCTACTCCGACAACTTCGCGTGGAAGTCGCCCACTGTCAAGCCCGAACTCGCTGTCGGCTCCGAGGGTGCCACCCTCGCGCTGCTCGGTGTGGAGCGCTCCAAGGGCATATCGTCGGTAATCAACGACATAGGTATGTACTGGGACTGGAATACCGTCGACCGTATGAAGGAGTGGGAGCGCGTCTACGGAGGCTACAAGCTCTCGCCCGAGCTGGTATACGGCCGCGACTACGAGAAGCTCAACGGCTCCTTGCAGTTCTACCGCAGCTACGACCCCTACGACCTGATGATGAAGAAAAACTCCTTCATGCAGCAGCACAACATAGCCATCAACGGCACCTCGGGCAACACCTCCTACAATGTGGGGCTCGGCTATATGGGCAACCGTGGCATGATGCGCGTGAACAACGATGCTGAAAACCGCTACACGGTTTCGTTCGGCACCCGCAGCCAGCTCAAGGACTGGTTCGAGTTCCACTCCAAGCTGATGTACACACGCACCGACACAGAGAATCCCTATCAGTTCAATTCCACTTACGACGAATTTTACTATCTCTACCGCTGGCCTGCCACATACCCCTACGGCACTATCAACGGCGAGCCTATACGCAACTCGATTTCCGAGCGCGAGCAGGCCAACCGCAACAAGATTACCAACAACTGGATGCGCATAAGCCTTGGCTTCTCTGCCGATATCTACAAGGGTCTTACCGCCGAGGCCGACTATACCTTTACCCACGTGGGGCGCTACACGCAGACCAACGGCGGCTCTGCCGAAGGCTATGACTTCTGGAATCTGAACGACTTCGTGTACAAGACATGGACCACGGCGGGCAACCTGCGTTCGGCAAAGGCCACCGACTTCTCCGACTACCACGTGCTGAACGCACTTATCCGCTACAAATGGGAAAACGAAACCTACGGCAACATAGGAGCTTTCATCGGTACCAATATCGAAAGCTACAACAACTACGGGCAGAGCGGCCAGAAACTCGACCTGCTGCTTAACGACCGCCCTGAAATATCGCTCGGCTACGGCGATATGACTGCCGGGTCTTACAATAACAAGAATACCGTGGCCGGCTTCTTCGGCCGACTTAACTACGACTTCCGCGGTCGCTACCTTTTGGAGGCAAACTTCCGCTACGACGGTTCGTCGAAGTTCCCGCGCAACAAACGCTGGACGGCGCTTCCCTCTTTCTCTGCCGGCTGGATTGTTTCGAACGAGAAATTTATGGAAAGCCTCAGCCCGGCGCTGACTTTCTTCAAGGTACGTGCGTCGTGGGGTAAAATCGGTTCCGACCGTGTTGCCAACAACCTCTTCCTCGGAGTGATGTCGATGAGCGAAACGGCTTGGATCGTGGGCGAGAACGGCCTCTACACCCTCGGCATGCCGCGCGCCCTCCGCGACGGCTTCACATGGGAGAAGGTGACCACTACCGACGTCGGTGTCGACCTGCGGTTCCTCAACAGCCGCCTCGGCGTGTCCTTCGACTGGTTCGACCGCAAGACCACCGACCTTATCAACACCGGCGCCTCGCTGCCCTCGAGCTTCGGACAGACCGCGCCTATGACCAACTACGGCCATGTCAATACCCGTGGCTGGGAGCTTGCTGTCGATTATCGCCATAACTTCTCGTTCGGCCTCGGAATGAGCATCGCTGCCAATATCAGCGACGCCGTGGGCAAGTACAGCAATACCGACCCCAACGAACGACGAGTGGATTACCGCTACGACGGCAAGACATACGGCGAGATATGGGGCTATGAAACAGACCGCCTCTTTACCGCTGCCGACTTTACATACGACGAGTACGGAAACATCACAGGGTATGCTCCCGGCGTTGCATCGCAGCAGTACCTCGTGGACCAGTACAAGGAGCCTGCTTTCCAGTTCGGCCCCGGCGACGTGAAGTATAAGGATATCAACGGCGACGGCCAAATCGACGACGGCCTCACCAACGGCGTGCCCACCCTCGATAACCACGGCGACATGAAGGTGATAGGCAACACAACGCCGCGCTACCAGTACGGCGTGCGCCTTGACCTTACTTACCGTGGATTCGATGCCGGCATATTCTTCCAAGGCGTTGGCAAGCGCCAGATGTGGGGCACGGGCCAGCTTGTGATACCCGGCTGGCACTATGGCGAGGCATACTACGAGCACCATATGGACTACTGGACAGAGGAAAACCCCGACGCATACTATCCGCGTCCGTGGGCGCTCAACTACCAGAACGCCAACCCCAACTTCAAGAAGCAGAGCCGCTACCTGCTTAATATGGCATACTGCCGCATCAAGAACCTCACGGTGGGCTACACTCTGCCCGAAAATGTGTCGCGCAAGTTCTTCGTGTCGAAGCTACGTGTATACGCCTCGCTCGAAAACCTCCACACATGGGACCATCTCAACAATGTGCCCATCGACCCCGAAACACGCGTGGCCTCCGGCGACGGCGGCTATATCGGTCGCAGCTATCCCTTCTCCAAGGAATATTCCTTCGGACTCCAACTCACATTCTAACCAGCCTTACATCACAACAACATGAAAATCCAATATATACTGCCGGTACTGGCGCTTCTCGGATTTGGAACGGTTTCGTGCGACGACTTCCTTGACTGTCCGCCTACCGACCAGATTGATGACAGCGACTACTGGAAAACAGAGGAGCATATACGCGTGTTTGCCAACGGTTTCTATCCCTCCTACTTCACGGGATTCGGAGGCAACTACGGATATAACGAAAAACTGAGCGACAACTGGTCGGACGTCACACAGACCACGTGGCCCTACCTCGTGGTAAGCGGTACCGACGCCGCATATACCTACTCCAGAGTGCTGCGTGCCAACTACTACCTTTCGGGAGTGGACCGCGTGCCGGGACTCGACGATGCCGCCCGCAACCACTGGGTGGGCATAGGGCGCCTTTACAGAGGCATAGAGTATGCCAACCTGTCGTTCCTCTACGGCGACACACAGTGGTATACCACCCGCATCAACAGCACTCAGCTCGACTCGCTCTACAAGCCGCGCGACAGCCGCGACAAAGTTGTGATGCCGCGCGTTATAGCCGATTTGCGCTTCGCTCTCGAAAATATACGCGAGAACGACGGCGAGTTGCAGGTCAACAAGTATGTAGCGGCTGCTATGATTTCGCGTGCGATGCTACGCGAGGGCACATTCCTGAAATATCACGATGTGAACCCCGAACTCGGTCGCAAGTGCCTCGAACTTGCCAAAGAAGCCTGTCTGGTAGTGATGAACGCCGACAAGTACACTCTTGCCGAGGATTACCACTCGCTTTTCTGCAGCGATGACCTCGCCGGAAATCCCGAAGTGATACTCTACAAGCGCTATATCGACACTAAGGGCGGACACAATGTGCTCAACGACTGCTACCTGCAGCCGCAGGCAGGACCAAACCGCGATTTTGCCGACTGCTTCCTCGCTTCCGACGGCCACCCGGTGTATGAGAAAGACCCGGCATTTTGCCCGAAAAAATCAGCCGATTATTTCGCCGACCGCGACCCGCGCCTGTCGATGATTCTCCGCCCCGACAAGTACTATATTGCCGGCGAGGACGTGAGCGGAGCATCGTACTCCCGCTCGGGATTCTCTCTTGGCAAGTACATGGACCCGTCGAAATCCGACAATACCGATATCACCTACACGGCTAACAACCGCAACGTCACCGACTGTCCCCAGTACCGTCTTGGCGAGATTCTGGCAAACTATGCCGAGATATGCTACGAGCTTGGCACGCTGTCGCAGAAAGACCTCGATATGTCGATCAATGTTCTGCGCGCACGCAAGGGCGTCAATATGCCGGCGCTCCAGATTGTAGGCGGCGAGCCTGGCGTGGCCGGAATCGTGTACGACGACCCCTGCCGCGATGCCGACGTTCCTTCGATGCTGTGGGAGATACGCCGCGAGCGCCGTGTGGAAATGGCTTTTGAAGGCTCGCGCCTCGACGACCTCAAGCGTTGGAAGAAACTCATCTACCTATGGAGCGAATATAATCCCAATATCGATACCGGCGCGTGGATTTCCTACAGCGACTTCGCCAAGGCCGACAAGTCGAAGGCCGTTCTTCCCGAGGGTGAAAGCGAGGGCTACCTCGTGGTGACGCCCGCGTCGAAACGCCGTCCGGCACCTCAGGCCCGCGACTATATCCGTCCTATTCCCACCGACCAGATACAGCTCTTCAAGCAGAACGGCTATGTGCTGGAACAGAATCCCGAATGGAAATAAAGTACCTTATCTAACGGCATTAAAAACATGAAATTACTCAATAATACAGTTCTGTCGGTAATTGCGTCGGCGCTTCTTTGCCCGCTTGCGGCGTGCGATGACAGCGACAATTACGACAATCCGTCGGGCGAAACATTCATATACAGCATCGCCGTGAGCAACGGCGGCATGTCCGGCGCCGACAATATACCCGGCGAGCTTGACGAAGAGTCGGGCACCATAACATTTACTATTCCCGCCGAAACCGATATAGAGGCCGTGCGTTTCAACGCCAAACTGTCGCTCGGCGCCAGTCTTGACCGCGAAAGCTACGATGCCAGCAGCGGCGAGGCCGAAATCAAGGTGGTAAACAATATCAACAGTTCCAGCTATCGCGCGTCGTTCACTCTTCTCGAGGCCAAGGAAACACCGATAGTCACCTCGATAGTGTGCCGCGATGCCGACGGTGTGCGCCATACGGGCTTTGTGAGCGATGTCACCGGCACCGTCTACCTCAACTGCGAGGGTTCGGCCACGGCTGAGATCGTGGAAGTGAATATGCTACCCAAGCGCACGGCTTATACTCTGTCGGCCGGGCAGAACGGCGTGGTAAGCGCCGACGAGCCAGGACGAATCGACCTCGACTTCCTCGGGCTTACGGCAAGCTACGACCTGTCGTTTGCAGGCGAGCCTGTGTTCGGCGCGGACTTCGGCCTTGCCACGGTATTCGACTATTCGGCCACGGCCACCATATGGAGCGACTTCGCTGCCGAGAATACCCGCTGGGCGCAGTTCGATGGCGAGAATATGTTCATTCTGTCGCGCGAGGGCGGCACTAACCCGGCTATTATCAAGTGGGACGAAGTGAAAGGCGGTTCGCCTGTGAGCCACGTGCTTGACAAGACCGGAATAGAGGGCGGCACATACACCATCAGTGCCGGCGGTATCGCCGAAGGGCATTTCTATGCCTGCAACCTTAGCACTGGTCTTGCCGCGTCGCAGCCGCTGAAGGTGTACCACTGGGCCGACGAGAACGCCGTGTGCGAAACCGTGCTTGACTTCCCCGGCAATGATGCCGTCAAAGGCCGCTATGGCGACAATATGAGCGTCACTCTCGACGAATCGGGCAACGGCTACTTCTGGTTCTTCTCCCATGCCGACGGTGCTACCGCGGTGCGCTTCCGCGTAGAGGGATTCACCAATGTGGACGCAGAGCCTGAGGTGCTCATTCCGCCGTACAGTGTGGCATATTATGCGTCGATCAACCCCGTGATAGGCGAAGAGGGCGTATATACCCTCACGTCGACTTATCAGCAGGCAATACTGCTTGTCGATATCGACCTCAACCTGCTCAACCGCATAGACCCCAAGGAGGGCTGTCCTTCGCCGGGCAAGGGTGAGAACGACGCCCGCGTGATTAATTTCAACGGCGAGCGCTATCTGATTACCACCAACAGCTACGGCTGGGCTTACAGCGTGCCTCAGAGCCTGCACGTATATGACATTTCGAGCGGCGTGAACACCATAATGGGCTTTACCAACTTTGCTGAAAGCCTCAGGCCCAAATTGTACACCTACAGCCTTTCCGGCAAGAATTGCTCGGCATTCTCTGCCAACTCGGGAGCGGCTATAGGACCCGACGGCAATCTCCGCCTTATGGCGGCGGCGCCAAAGTCCGGCTTCATATTCGTTGAAGTACCGAAAAAGCGATAGATGCAAATCGGCCGACCTGTCGCGGACATACAGCCGGGGCAGGCCGGTTTTTACAACACACAATTTATATTCATCCTTGAATCTATGAAAAAACTATTACTTGGCTCCCTTGCGCTCTGTGCGGCTATGTTTATGGCAGACGCTGGCAACCTTGCAGGGAAGAAAATCTATCTTAACCCCGGCCACGGAGGTTATGAGGCAAGCAAAGGCACCCAGATTCCCGGCGTGTTTGCCAACGGTTACCGTTCGGACGGTTCCGACGCCACCGACCGCTGGAATGCCACCATTCCTTTCCCCAATGTGTGCGAGGAAGGCTGCTGGGAATCGAAGCATAATCTATGGCGCGGACTCGAACTGCGCAGGCTTCTTGAAGCAGCCGGCGCGGAGGTGAAAATGTCGCGTACCGAGAACCGTCCTGAGGACGACCGCATAGTACTTGAAGTAGGCCGCGAGGCAAGCCAGTGGGGAGCCGACATGTTCCTGTCGATACACTCCAACGGCAGCGGCGTGAACCACCTGCTCACACTGTTCCGTGGCGCCGACCCGCGTCCCGGGCTCCCTTTCGATATCAACGACCCCGACCGTCCTGAATCGGAAGAAATGGCAAGTATAGGCTGGCAGCACCTACACGACAATCTTCTTACCTGCTGGCAGGCAAAGAAAGACCCTGCGGCGCCTTATGCCGTGGCCGACTCGGCATTCTACTCAAGCTGGACGAGCGGCTACCACCTCGGCGTGCTGCGCGAGATGTGGTGCCCGGGCTATCTGGCCGAAATAGCCTTTCACGACTATAAGCCCGAAGCCCACCGAATGCTCAGCCGCGACTACAGCAATATAATAGCGTATATGCTTTACACAGGCATTTGCGACTATTTCGAGGCTCCGATGCCGCAGACGGGTATAGTGGCCGGTGCCGTTAAGGACGGCAAGCGCATATTCCGCAACCCCTTGTTCGCCGGTTACTCTCTTGGCGACCACGACCAGTATATGCCCGTCAACGGTGCCAAGGTGACCCTTACAGGCAACGGCGTCAACAAGACATACACTACCGACGACTATTACAATGGCATCTATTATTTCCCCGATATGGCGCCGGGCACATACACTCTCACCATTGAGGCCGAGGGATATACCACGGCCGTGGAGGAAGTGGTGTGCGAGGCTGCCAAGACACGTGGTGCCATTGTGATGATGGACGACCCCTCTTACGATCCTTCTGCATCGGGCGGTCACCCGGCGGCTTATGCCTCGGCTCTCACCGTCAAAGGAGCCAACGAGGTAAGCTTCCTGCTCAATGCCGATGCCACCGAGGTTGTGCTCAAGCTTTATAAAGAAGACAAGGAAGTAAAGAGTTTCGACCTCGGCGCGCGCAGCAAGGGCCTGGTGGAATATACCGTGCCTGCCGAAGTGGCAAACGACGCATACACATGGACGGTGACAGCGACCTCCGAAGAAGTGACCGAGCCGACGAGCTTCGACATCGATAATCCTCTGCTAAACATCGCCAATGCACGTGGCATCAAATTCGACACCAACCAGAGCAGTCCCGGCTTCGGACGCGGCTATGTGACCTCTGTCGAGGCTAATGGCAAGAAGGGCGAACGAATGGGCACAGGCATCTACGTTCTCGGCGCCGACCTCAGCGACGTGTTCGGTCAGGGCGGAAATCCGTTTACAGGAGGCGTGGCGTGGAACGGCGGCTCAAGCCCCTACCGTACCACTGTGGCTGAAAACGGCGATGTGTTCATCTCCGACTGGGGCGACGGAAACTCGGGCATATATGTTATGGATCCTGAGAATCCCACGGCTCCGTTCACGGCTCTGTTTGCTGAAGGTTCGCGTAATTCCAGCGGCCTTGTGACAATCGATGGCGAAGCCGTCCACGGCTCGATTAACGACTGCGTGGTAGTGGGCGACGGTGCCGACCGCGTGCTGTACACTCTTGACGAGGATTATCCCGACAAGGCTTATGTGCTCCGCTATGACATAGGCACGCTTGAGAATCCATGGGGCGCGGCTCCATCCAAAGTGATAGGAAACAATGGCGGCAAACTCGCCAATGCGAACCAGTCGCTTTCTTCCGACGGTCGTGGCGGCCTGTGGGTGAGCCAGTACCGTTATACCGAGGACACGTACCCGGTGGCGCAGCATATCAATGCCAAGGGCGAATACGACTTTATGACATCGGGCAAGACTGTTTTCATCGGTTCCGGCCCGGTAGGCTGTATGGCGGCAAGCTCCGACGGCAGTCTTATAGCGGTAGGCAATGCTTCGGAAATTTATGTGGCCAAGGCTACCTATGATGCCGACGGCAAGCCGACACTCAAACACGCTTGGACCATCGGAGGCCTGTCGGCGCGTCCGTTCTCGGCTGCATTCGATGCCGCAGGCAACTTCTATGTGGCCTACAACGACGCCGGAGTGGGCTGTTGGGCGCTTCCCCGCGAAAATAATTCATACACCACCACTGCCACCAAGCCTCTGAATATGACTTCGGGCATTAATGCCTCGGAAGTATCGCAGCTCGGAATATCGTTTGACGGTACCGTGGTTACGGCTTCCGGACAGATGGTAGAGGTGTACTCCGCTGCCGGCGTGCGAGTGGCAGGCGGATACTCTGTCGACACGGCAGCTCTCGCTCCCGGCGTGTACGTGGTTCGCGCAGGTTCTGAGTCAATCAAGTTTGTAAGATAAATAATATGATTTTGAAGAAAGCATTTCTTGTAAGCAGTATGCTGCTGATGGCGTCGGGCCTCTATGCCTGCGGAGGCGACGAACCTACCCCGGCGCCCAAGCCCGGGCCGGAGGAGCCTGAACAACCTGTGACACCGCCGGCTCCCGAACAGGGAATCATTGCCTACAATATGCCTGCGAAAGAGATACGCGGCGTGTGGGTGGCGACTGTGGGGCGTATGGACTGGCCCAAGGCAAATGTAGAAACTTTGCAGAAAGAAGAGTTCCTGACCTATCTCGACAAGTTCGCCAAGTACAACGCCAATGCCGTGATAATGCAGATCAGGCCTTGTGCCGACGCTTTCTATGCGTCCGAACTCGAGCCGTGGAGCGAGTATATATCGGGGCAGCAGGGCAAAGACCCCGGCTATGACGTGCTGGGCTGGATGATAGAGGAAACCCACAAGCGCGGAATGGAGTTTCACGCGTGGATGAATCCTTACCGAATATCCAACAGCGCTACGGCATTCGCGACAAGCGGGGCGGCCAACCACCCGGCGAAGCTCCACCCCGAGTGGACTATGAAGTACGACAATCTGCTGATATACCGTCCGGCACTGCCCGAGGTGAAGCAGCACCTGCTGAACGTGGTCGACGACCTTATCAGCAAATATGATGTCGACGGCATACACTTCGACGATTATTTCTATCCTTATCCAAAAGGAGGTGTGGAAATCGACGATGCCGCCGATTATGCCAAGTATGGCGCGGGATACAGCAATGTGGGTGACTTCCGTCGCGCGCAAGTCGACGAGGTTATAGAGAAGATACACAATCTGCTCGTGGCCAAGAAGCCCGGCATAGTGTTCTCGATTTCGCCCTACGGCGTGTGGCGCAACAAGGCGAGCGACCCCGTTGCCGGCTCGGACTCGAACAGTCTGCAAAACTACGATGATTTGTATGCCGACGTGCGGAAATGGTGCCAGAACGGCTGGATTGACCTTGTGGTGCCGCAGCTTTATGCCTCGACCTCGAACGTGAATATGAATTTCACCAAGATGTGTACGTGGTGGAACGCAAACAGTTTTGAGGCCAAGCTCGCCATCGGCCATGCGCTGTACCGCTTCGGCGTGCCTGCCGAAGGTGCGCCTTACCAGACGCTCGACCAGCTTAGCGACCAGTTCCGCATATCACGCAGCAACAAGAACACTTGCGGAAGCTTCCTCTTCAATGCCACATGCTTCAATGAGAATAAAATCAATATTCTCAGCAGGCTTGCACAGGTGTATGCCGACAAGGCTCTTATACCCGTCATTGGCAAGGAATCCGAAGCGGCTCCGGCCAAGGCGGGCGATATAGCCGTGGAGGGGCGCACGATTGCGTGGAAAGAGCAGCCGGGTATGCGCTATGCCGTGTATACGGTTAAGCCTTCGTCGGTAGAGGGCAAGTGGGACGCCAAGCTTACGGCCGTGCTTGCCGAGCCTTCGTGGCTTGCTCCCGGCGCCGGAAATTATGCGGTGTCTGTTCTAAACCGCGATAATGCCGAATCGGAGCTTTCGCAGCCCGTGAAAGTAGATTAGTGCCACTTATCTATATCACAGCCCTGTTGCGGTTCCGCAGCAGGGCTGTGTCTTTTATTTCGGAGCGTGGCGCAAAATTTTTTTTGAAAAAAACAGAACAAAGAGTGGGCGGTTTTCGTCAAAAATATCTAATTTTGTAGTCCGTTATGAAATACGGTTTTGATAACGAGAAATATCTCAAAATCCAGTCCGAACACATCAAGGAGCGTATAGCCCAGTTCGGCAACAAGCTTTACCTCGAGCTCGGAGGCAAACTTTTCGACGACCATCATGCAAGCCGCGTGCTGCCGGGTTTCCAACCTGACAGCAAGCTTCGTATGCTTAGTCAGCTCAGTGACCATGCCGAGATCGTGATAGTGATAAGCGCGGTCGATATCGAGAAAAACAAGGTACGCAGCGACCTTGGAATAACCTACGATATGGACGTGCTGCGTCTTCGCACAGAGTTCCAGAAGCGAGGATTTCTGGTAAGCTCTGTGGTGATAACCCACTACAACCGCCAGAGCAGCGCCGACGCTTTCCGCGACCGCCTTGCCCGAATGGGGATTACCACTTACTGCCACTACACAATCGACGGCTACCCGTCGAATGTGGATCTCATCGACTCGGACGACGGTTTCGGCCGTAACGACTATGTGGAAACCACCCGCCCGCTCGTGATTGTCACAGCTCCCGGCCCCGGCAGCGGCAAAATGGCTGTCTGCCTCAGCCAGCTCTACAACGAGCATAAGCGAGGCATCGAAGCCGGGTATGCCAAGTTTGAAACGTTCCCGGTGTGGAGCCTGCCGCTTAAACACCCTGTGAACATCGCTTACGAGGCTGCTACCGCCGACCTCAACGATGTCAATATGATCGACCCCTTCCATCTCGACGCATATGGAAAGACGGCTATCAATTATAATCGCGACATAGAGATATTCCCGGTGCTCAACGCCTTATTCGAGGGCATTTACGGGCACAATCCGTACAAATCGCCGACCGATATGGGCGTCAATATGGTGGGATTCTGCATCAACGACGACCAGGTGTGCTGCGACGCCGCCAAGCAGGAGATAATACGCCGGTATTACACGGCACTGAACAATCTCGCGCAGGGCGACGGCAACGAGGCCGAAGTCAACAAGATATCGCTGCTGATGAAGCAGGCGAAAATCGATACCTCCTATCGCAAGCCCATACGCGCGGCCAAGGAGCGCGCCGAACGCAGCGGAGTGCCGTGCTCTGCCATAGAGCTTGCCGACGGCACTATCATAACTGCCGAAACCAGCGATCTGCTCGGCCCGAGCGCGGCGCTGATTCTCAACGCAGTGAAGCATCTTGCGGGCATAGACCACGATGTGAAGCTCATACCGCAGCATATGATTGAGCCTATACAGCACACCAAAACCAACTACCTGCGCAGCCTCAATCCGCGCCTGCACACCGACGAGGTGCTTGTGGCGCTCTCCGTGCTTAGCACCCACGACGACAACTGCCGCCGCGTGCTTGAAAAACTGCCCGAACTGTATGGCTGCCAGATGCACTCCACGGTGATGCTCGGCGAGGTTGACCACAAGATATTCAAGAAGCTCGGCGTGGGGCTTACCTGCGACCCTTCTAAAAAGAAAAAATAGACTTGCAATACAGTGTCCGGGCTTATCGTGAAGTTAAGCCCGGACACTATTTTTATGTTGTATAACATATTATTTGTGCTTTATAGCGGTCGTTCGCACCGAAATTAGTAACTTTGCACCTTGTAACAGCGAAGAAATATGCAGAAAATACGTAACATAGCTATCATAGCGCACGTAGACCACGGCAAAACCACGCTTGTGGACAAGATGCTCCTTGCAGGCCATCTTTTCCGCGAGAACCAGAATGCCGGAGAACTTATACTCGACAACAACGACCTCGAGCGCGAACGAGGTATAACGATTCTCTCCAAAAACGTATCGATAGAATACAAGGGATACAAGATAAACATAATCGACACTCCGGGACACGCCGACTTCGGCGGCGAGGTGGAGCGAGTGCTCAATATGGCCGACGGCTGCCTGCTGTTGGTCGACGCATTTGAAGGCCCGATGCCCCAGACACGTTTTGTGCTGCAAAAGGCTATCGAGATGGGTCTTAAGCCCGTGGTGGTGATAAACAAGGTGGACAAGCCCAACTGCCGCCCCGAAGAGGTGCAGGAAATGGTGTTCGACCTTATGTTCAGCCTCGACGCAACAGAAGAACAGCTCGATTTCCCCACACTGTACGGCTCGGCCAAGCAGGGCTGGATGAGCGAGGATTTCCGCAAGCCTACTGATAACATACTTCCCCTGCTCGACGCCATTATCGAGCACATACCCGGCCCGGAGGAAAATCCCGGCGATGAGCAGATGCTTATCACCTCGCTTGATTTTTCAAAATATGTTGGCCGTATCGCCATAGGCCGCGTGCATCGCGGCTCTCTACGCGAAGGACAGGAAATCCTGCTTTGCCGACGCGACGGCTCTACAACCCGCCAGAAAATAAAGGAACTGCACACCTTTGAAGGCATGGGCCGCAAGAAGGTGGCTCAGGTCGACAACGGCGATATCTGCGCCCTTGTCGGCATCGAAGGCTTTGAAATCGGCGACACGGTGGCATCTCCGTCCAATCCGGAGCCGCTGCCACGCATAGCCATCGACGAGCCTACCATGTCGATGACATTCACTATCAACGACAGCCCCTTCTTCGGTCGTGACGGCAAGTTTGTGACCTCGCGCCACATCGGCGACCGTCTTACCGCAGAACTCGACCGAAATCTTGCCTTGCGCGTGGTGAAGGACGACAATGAGGACGTGTGGACCGTCTTTGGCCGCGGCGTGCTTCACTTGTCGGTGCTTATCGAAACAATGCGCCGCGAGGGCTACGAGCTTCAAGTAGGACAGCCGCAGGTTATAATCCGTGAAATCGACGGGCGCAAATGCGAGCCTGTGGAATTGCTCACTATCAACGTCACCGAGGAAAGTTCGTCCAAGATGATCGATATGGTGACACGCCGCAAGGGCGAGCTGGTTGCTATGAGTACCAAGAACGATCGTGTGCAGATGGAGTTTCAGATACCCTCGCGCGGCATAATCGGTCTGCGCAGCAACGTGCTCACAGCATCGGGCGGCGAGGCTATCATGGCCCACCGTTTCCTTGAGTACCAGCCGTGGAAGGGCGATATAGAGCGCCGCACAAACGGTTCGCTTATCGCTATCGAGTCCGGCACGGCATATGCTTATGCCATCGACAAGTTGCAGGACCGCGGACGCTTCTTTATCTTCCCGCAGGAAGAGGTGTACGCCGGGCAGGTGGTAGGCGAGAACGCCAAGGACAACGACATACCCGTCAATGTGACCAAGAGCAAGAAGCTTACCAATATGCGTGCTTCGGGCGCCGACGACAAGGCCCGTATCGTGCCGCCGGTGGTATTCAGCCTCGAAGAAGCCCTCGAATACATCAAGGAGGACGAATATGTGGAGGTTACCCCCCACCATATCCGTCTGCGCAAGATAATTCTCGACGAAACGGAGCGCAAGCGCGCCAACCGTTAATCGGTTCAGAGCCTCCCTCCATGAAAAGTTTCAGCCTCAACATACGCGGCAGGCTGGTCGAATTCGACCGGCCTGCCGTTATGGGTATTGTGAACGCCACTCCCGATTCGTTCTATGGCGCGTCGAGGGTGGCCGGAGCGGAAGAAGCAGCACGCCGTGCCTCAGCCATGGTCGGAGCGGGCGCTGCCATGCTTGATGTGGGGGCATATTCGTCGCGTCCCGGTGCGGCCGAAGTCAGCGAGGCCGAGGAGATGGCGCGTATGGAATGCGCGGTGAAGGCTGTGCGCGATGCCGTCGGAGGCGATATTATTTTGTCGGTAGATACCTTCAGGGCATCAGTTGCCGAGAAAGCCGTAGGAGAGTGGGGCGCCGATATTGTCAACGATATATCGGGCGGTCTGCTCGACGAGGCTATGTTCTCCACCGTTGCCGCTTTGGCTTGCCCGTACATACTGATGCATATGCGCGGCACGCCTGCCACGATGCAGACGATGACGGAGTATTCCGACGTGCTTGCCGATGTGATAGGCGAACTTAGCTGCCGCAAGGCGCAGCTCGAAGAGCTTGGCGTGGCCGATATAATCATAGATCCGGGGTTCGGGTTCGCCAAGACCGCGGTGCAGAACTACCGTATGCTGGCGGGCTTGGAGGCGTTCGGCCTTTTAGGCCGCCCGGTGCTTGTCGGGGTGTCGAGAAAATCGATGTTTACCCGCGAGCTCGGCATCAGTGCCGAGGAGGCGCTCCCGGCTACGACGGCCGCCAACGCTATCGCTCTTGAGCGCGGCGCTGCCATACTGCGTGTGCACGACGTCGAAGCCGCGGTGCAGGCCGTGGAAGTAGTATCACGAATCAACCAGCAGCCATATGTTTGATGTAGGAATAAAGGATATTATCGACATAGTACTGTTTGCAGTACTGATTTACTATATCTACCGGCTTATGAAGGAGTCGGGCACTATCAATATCTTCTACGGTGTGCTCGCCTTTATAGTGCTGTGGGTGCTGGCTTCCGAGATATTTGCCATGCGGCTCATAGGCACTATTCTCGACAAGTTTATGGCCATAGGCCTTATCATACTTGTGATTATCTTTCAGGAGCCTATCAAGCGTTTTCTTGTGGAGCTTGGCTCGCATCGCAGGTGGCGCTTTCTCGCCAAGCTCTTCCATCATCATAAGGAGGAACTCGACGCTGCTGCCCTGTCGTGGGTGATGCCCATAGTGTACGCCTGTATGAGTATGTCGAAAAGCAAGACAGGCGCCCTCATAGTGATAGAGCAGAGCGTGCCGCTCGACAATTACGCAAAGTCGGGCGATATGATAGATGCCAATATCAACACGCGGCTGATAGAAAACATATTCTTTAAAAATTCGCCTCTGCATGACGGCGCTCTGATCGTTGCGCACAACCGCCTCGTGGCGGCAGGCTGCATTCTGCCGGTGAGCCACGACAGTGACGTGCCGCGAACGCTCGGTCTGCGCCACCGTTCGGCCCTTGGCATAGCGCAGGCTACAGATGCCGTGGCGATAGTGGTGTCGGAAGAAACCGGCAACATATCCATAGCCCATCGCGGAAAGCTTGCCACGCGCCTGAGCAGCACAGAGCTGGAGCACCGCCTCAACGCCATAGCCATCATAGCCTCCAAGTAAACCAAGCGCGGTATGCCGGTGTTCTATTTTTATAGAACTACACTGAACTACCGCGTATTATGAAGAAAATCTTAGGACTACTGCTTTCGTCGCTGCTGCTGGGCGCATGTAGCCCGTTCGCGCTTGTAAACAGCGAAACGTACAATAATGCTGATCTCGCCGATTATTCAACCTACCGCATAGTCACACCCGCCGACGGCAACAAGCTGCCGCCGGGTATGGAGATGGTGACATACTATAATATAGCGGCTGCCATACGCGAGCAGATGGACGAGCGCGGATTTGCCGAAGACCCGGCCTCGCCGCTTCTTATCAACATAGGCATAACCGTGCATCGCGAGATAGATACCGAGCCTGCTCTGCCGCCGGGATATGTGCCGTATGAAGGGCCGTACTACAACGGTTATTACCCGTACTTCGTGTATCCGAGAATGAACTATTGGGCTAACTACTATGCCAATGCGCGTATTATTACCGGGATATACAAAGAGGGAGTGCTGAGTATGGATATTGTAGACATAGATAAGAAAGAGCCTCTATATTCATCATCGGTCGCCACGATTATGGAGCCGGGGCAAGGCCAGTTCCGCAATCTCAAAGGCATAGCCGAAGCTGTGCAGACACTTTTCAGTCGCTTCCCCGTGCCTCTGCTTCCGCAGTACCGCTCACGTAATTAATGAGGAATTTGGAATTAGGAGTGAGGAATGAGGCTAATGAGGAATTTGGAATTAGGAGTGAGGAATGAGGCTAATGAGGAATTTGGAATTAGGAGTGAGGAATGTGTGGTTAGGAATTATGAATTAGGGATTATGGAGGAGGGACGGTGAGTTTGAAAGGAGTATTCCTCCTTCCTCATTTCTAATTCCTCATTAACCACATTCCTCATTCATAATTCCTCATTCATAATTCCTCATTCCTAATTAGAAATAGAGTTACTGCTCGATGGTGTGGGCGGCGCGGCGGAAGGCTTCGGCTGCTTTTATCTGGGAGGTGCGGGCGCGGCGTATCGACTCGTGGCCGCGTGCACGGCTGCGCTCGGCGCGGTGCTGGTAGTCGCGGGCACGGTTGTGCTTGTGTTGTCGGCGATAGCGGTCGGCCTCGCGTTGCATTCTGTCGGCCTCGCGGAAATATTTTTCGGCTTCGTTATGATAGCTTTCGGCACGCGAGGCATATCGGCTGCCTTCGTTTACGAGAGTTCGTACACGCGAGTAGCGGTAATCGGCGGCAGCGGCGTCTACCGGCACCGCGAATGTGCAGGTAAGCAGAGCCAGCACTGTGAAGATTTTGATAAAGCGTTTCATAGAACAAAAGTAGTGTTTTTTTCGTTTGGCCGGGCATCTGTGTTGCCATAACGGAGAGTAAAATTGCACTACTGCTTCGGTATGCGCCGTATTTTATGTATTTTTGTAGCCAAATTATTAGCGCATGAAGATAGGAACAGTGGATTTGGGCGAGCGCCCTGTGATGCTCGCGCCGATGGAGGATGTGACGGACGCCTCGTTCCGGCTCATCTGCAAGGAGCAGGGTGCCGATATGACATATACCGAGTTTGTGTCGGCCGACGCTCTGGTGCGCAATATAGCCGCGACTACGCGCAAGCTGCACATAGCCGAAGGGGAGCGCCCTACGGCTATTCAGATTTACGGTCGCGAGGTAGGGCCTATGGTGGAGGCCGCCGGCATAGTTGCCGAGGCCAAGCCAGATATAATCGACATCAATTTCGGCTGTCCTGTGAAGAAAGTAGCCGGCAAGGGAGCCGGAGCCGGTATGCTTAGGGATATACCCAAGATGCTGGAAATTACCCGCGCGGTGGTGAAGGCCGTCGATTTGCCGGTGACGGTAAAAACGCGTCTTGGCTGGGATTGCAACAATATAATTATAACCACGCTCGCGGAGCAGTTGCAGGACTGCGGCATTCAGGCTCTCACCGTGCACGGACGCACGCGCTCGCAGATGTATACCGGCGAAGCCGACTGGGCCACTATAGCGGCGATAAAGGAGAATCCGCGATTCACCATACCGCTGATAGGCAATGGCGACATTACATCTGCTGAGAAGCTTGTGGAGGCTTTCGACCGCTACGGCGTGGACGGAGTGATGGTTGGGAGGGCGTCGATAGGCGCGCCATGGATTTTCCGCGAAATGACATCTCTGCTTCGCGAAGGAGCCGTGGCGGAAGTGACGGTGGCGGAAAAATTCGCCTTGCTTCGCCGTCAGATTCACGAAAGCGTGGAGCGTATCGACGAAAAGAGAGGTATACTGCATATACGCCGCCATCTGGCCGCGTCGCCTTTGTTTAAAAGCATACCAAATTTCAGGCCAACCAGGATAGCGATGCTTCAGGCTGCTACTCTTGCCGAACTGGAAGCCATACTTGATAATATAGAATACGAAATTTTGCCGAATCTATGAAAAAAACGTTATTTGCAGGCGTGATGGCTTTGGTAGCCACTATCTGCCTGCCTCTGTCGGCGCAGGCTGCCGACTATAGCCTGAATGTGGCCAATTTCTGCGAACTCACGGTGGTCGACGGAGTGCCTGTCGATTATGTGTGCTGCGCCGACTCTGCCGGCATGGTGGTGTTTTCTGCCGAGCCGGGCGACGCCTCTAAAATCACATTCAGCAACAACAAGGAGCACCTCCGGATACAGAGTGCTGCCGACGACCGTCCGCTCAAAGGTCTGCCGAGGGTTCGCGTGTACTCTGCTTCGCTTCGCGCGGTGGAGAACTCAGGCGATTCACTGCTAAGGGTGTATGTGAGTGTGCCTGTGCAGAAATTCAAGGCGCGGCAGATAGGTAACGGCTCGATCGAGATACGGGGCTTGCAGGCCGACGAGTTCGACGGAGATGTTGCCGCCGGCCGTGGCTCCCTGTGTGTCGAAGGCAAGGCCCGTAAGGCAAAATTCAAGAATGTGAGCAACGGTCCTATTGATGCCTCGCGGCTGGAAGTGGCGGAGGTAAGCTGCTTTATTTTCGGTTCGGGCAATGTTGACTGCGCGCCGACCCGTGCGCTCAAAGTGCTTGGAGCCGGTGGCGGCAAAGTGTATTACCATACCGCTCCGGAGAAGATAACCAACCGTTCTATCGGCGTCAAGGCCGTGGCAAAATCGGAAGAAGACAGCGATATCGTTGAGCCGCAATCTTAAGAATAGAATAAAACAGCGATATCGTTGAGCCGTAATCTTAAGCATAAGACAGCGCATTCGCTGAAATGGAACGTGGTAGACCGCCTGTCCACGCAGGTGTTGTACGCCCTCACGGGTATAGTGCTTGCCAACCTGCTGTCGCAGGACGATTTCGGCCTTGTCGGGGCTGTGCTCGTTTTTCAGGCTTTTGCGTCCCTGCTTGTTGACAGCGGTTTTTCATATGCGCTATTGCAGCGGCAGCGTCCTACGAGGCTCGACTATTCGTCGGTGCTGTGGTTCAATATGTTTGCTGCTGCAGCGCTCTATATTATCCTCTATCTTATGGCGCCGATGATTGCGGCGTGGTTTCAGAACGATGCCCGGATAGTGCCTCTGTCGAGGGTGATGTTTCTCTCGCTTATCGTCAATGCGTCGATGATAGTGCAGACAAACCGCCTGATGAAAGCTATGGACGTGCGTATGGTTGCCGTATCGAATTTCATAGGGCTTGCTTTGGGCGGTGTGGCAGGCATATGGAGCGCGTTGGCAGGCTATGGTGCGTGGGCTATTGTGTGGCAGACGCTCGTTATGGCAGTGTGCAAGGCTGTCGTGTTGTGGACATCGACACGCTGGCGTCCTTTGGCTCGTTTTTCGCCGGCCTCTCTGAAGTCCTTTTTAGGTATTGGGTCGAGAATGATGTTCACCTCCTTTCTCAACACGGTGTTTCTCAATATATATTCATTCTTCATAGGCAACAGGGTGGGTATGGCTTCATTGGGATATTACACGCAGGCCGATAAATGGAGCAAGATGGGCGTTACTTCGATAACGCAGGTGCTTACTTCCACATTCGTGCCGGCACTGGCCTCGGTTCAGGACGATTCGGAGCGCTTCCGCCGCATGGCATCGAAGATGAGCCGCTTCACGGCCTATCTTATGTTCCCGGCTTTGATAGGGCTTATGGTAATGGCCCGTCCAATCTTCCATACGCTGTTCGGCGATAAGTGGGACGCTTCCATAATCCTGTTCCAACTGTTGCTTTTCCGAGGGCTTTTTACTGTGGCAGTGTCGCTCTATAATAACTTTTTGCTCGCATTGGGGCATTCTAAAACCATAGTGCGGCTCGAGGTGTTGCGCGACGGCACGGCACTCGGTGCATTGGCTCTCACATTCCCTTATATGGCTATTACGCTGCCCGATAATCCCGTGTACGGTATCACCATACTACTGTGGGGGCAGGTGGCGGCATCGTTTGTCACGTGGGTGTTTTCTTTCTATGCCACAGTCAAAGCAGTAGGAGCCACAGTGTGGTCTTTTGCAAGCGATATGCTGCCATATTTTGCCCAGACAGCTGTTATTGTTCCGTTTATGTATGCTGCGTCCTTGCTTTTCGAACTTGCGTGGCTTAAATTGCTTGTCGAGGTATTAGTTGGGGCTTTGCTGTACTTCGGCGTAAACAAAGTGCTCGGTTCCCGCATACAGCAAGAAGTGTTTGGTTATCTCCGTGGTGGCAAAATTGCAGTATAACGCTGCATAGTGCATCGTTTTGGGTGGATTTCTTACTTTTATCCGTATATTTGACTCACATAATTCGCTTCGCGACCGCAAACCGGGCTGCGCCCGACATTTGCTATTATGTTTCGTCGAATATTCTCCGTACATTTGCGGATAATAAACCATCTAAAACCATCCGATGAGAAAATTAATCTTGCTTTTTGCCGTACTGATTCTATCGGCACCTTGGGCTGCGGCCGCACCGGGCGCTCCGTCGCGTTCGGCCTCGTTGCAAAATCTGAGAATCAGGGGAATCTTGATGTATGACAACGACAAGAGTGTCGAAACCACAGGCCTCTATTCCTACACAGTGACGGCTCCCGTCGAGCGTCGTATGCTAACGGCTATGCCGCGTGTGTATGTAAACGGCGGCAGCGTGGTGTTTGCCGACAAGCTCCATACCTTTTCTTATCAGATAGACTACGGATATGTGAGTTCGGCCAAATACTATGTGTATGATATAAATACAGGGCAGGAAATATCATCGAAATCGATGGGCTACGATTTGGCCACAGTTTATGGCCACGCCGCGACATCGAGCGCGGTAAATCCTGCCGACGGTGTGGTTTATTCGAGCGGCTACGAATACAATGCCGCAGAAAAGACCTTGCAGCCCCAACTTAAAATTTGGGATTTGGATAGTGATACCAAGACCACGGTAGGAGATATGCAGGCGTCGCTTATTGCCATGGCTTTCGATAAAACCGGCCAGTTGTGGGGAATAACTGCCAGTTCGTCGCAGACTTCTGCCGACGGCGGTTTTCTGGTCCGTGTCGACAAATCCACCGGTGAACTCACGATGATAGGAGATACGGGCGTGAGGCCCTATTTCGACCAGTCTGCGGTAATTAATCCTGATAGCGGTGTGTTTTATTGGCTTGCCAACACGCAGACAGAAGACGCTAATCTGTACACCGTTGACCTGGCCACGGGAAAGGCGGAGCTTGTGTCCGCTCTGCCTAATGGCGACGAGGTTGTGGCGGCTACGATAAATCCCTCGGAGTATGTCGACGCGGCTCCGTCGTCGGTTGGGAATCTTACCCTTGTCGCAGAGCCTGCCTATACGCTAAAAGTGTCGTTCGATATGCCGACAAAGGCTTATGACGGCTCTGATATCGCCGGACAGTTGGGCTATACCATATGTGTGCGTGGAGCCGATGCCGAGCTGCAGAAGCAGGGAACTGCAAATGCGGGTGGCAAGGTGGAAGTTTCATTCGAACTTGCCAAGTCGGAAGAAGTCGCTGTGACGGTTGCGGCATCTGCGGGTGATATTGCGGGGCCGGACGTTGAGAGTAAGGCATATGTGGGTTATGAGAAGATGCACGCCGTAGGTAACATATCACTCAAGAACGAGAATGGCAGCAATATATTGCAGTGGGAGGCTCCGTCGACGGGTCATTTCAACGGCCATTTCAAGCCTGACGAACTAAGGTATCTCATTACTCGTATGCCTGAGGGCGAAGTAGTTGCAGAGGCTCACAATAAAACGATTTTTACCGAGGCTGTTACCGACGAGAATCTGCGTAGCACCTACTATACGATAGAGGCAGTGAATGGTGATGTGAAAGGCGATGCCGCCCGTTCGGAGGCAATCATAACCGGATCCGCAGTCAATCCGCCATATCAGGAAGGCTTCGATGAGGAAGGCTCGCTCGGACTTTATGCCATATTGGACGCCAACGAGGATGGCAACACGTGGTATTATTCGGTGAAGTCGGTCAAGTATCGCCAATCGACAAGCTCCGCTGCCGACGACTATCTGTTCCTTCCTCCGATGTCCCTTGTCGAGGGCTATAGCTACGAATTAAGCTTCGATGCTTACGGCACCAATACAAGATATGTGAATGTGGTCGATGTGCTTATGGGGTCTTCGATGTCGCCTGATGATATGGAAGTGCTCAATGCCGAGCCACTGTCCTATTCCAACGACAGCCGTTCGGTAGTTAATGAAAAAATCACTATAAAGCCGGCCTCGACAGGCAGGTACTATATCGCCCTGCATCTGGTAAGTGGCAAGTCGCAAGGCACGTTCACGATTGACAATGTGGCCGTGTCGGCAGGCAGCTCAACAGCAGTTCCTGCGGCGGCTTCGTCTTTCATTGCTTCGGCAGGCGCTCGAGGCGCTCTTGAGGCATCGCTTGCCATCACCGCACCCACGCTTACGGCGGGAGGAAAAGAACTTGGCTCGGAGAGTATCGACTTGACGATAACGCGTGGTGACGACAATGTTTTTTCAGGCAAGCTTGCCCCGGGAGAGTCGAAGATTATAACGGACAATAAGATACAGTCTTCAGGGACAGTGAAGTATGAGGCATATTTCTCAAACACTTATGGTGACGGCGAGCTTGCCGAGGCAGAGGTATATGTGGGAGTCGACGAGCCGTCTGTGCCTTCCGACGTGCTTCTTGTGGATAATAACAACGGCATCGGGCGTGTTGCGTGGACTCCGGCGTCTGAGGGGCTGAATGGCGGCTATGTCGATTCCGACAAGGTTCGGTATACAGTCTTTGAACCGTTGTCAGGCAAAGTTTTCAAAACCGGGGTTGCGGGCACGTTTGCAGACATTGACCTGCCTGCTGAAGGTGAGCAGA
>ERZ778514.247-NODE-247-length-54309-cov-6.457939_pt1 | contig 54309 bp, 47 predicted proteins | sample MGYA00510344_ERZ778514 | MGnify/ENA primary metagenome ERZ778514 (study PRJEB29527, sample SAMN07138968) | mouse gut metagenome | material: feces | host: mouse | place: China:Nanjing | collected 2016-01-25 ...
TTACATTATTTGAAACAGAGCGTCTGACAGACCTGACACAGGATCTGCTCACTCTGAATGAATTTGACACAAAAAATCTTCTCCTTAATCGTGAAAAGTTCGATATACATGAGATGATCAAAAATGTTGCCGCCTCCTTCGAAGGAACTTGTACTCAGAAGAAGATTTCCATCGAACTTATCTTCGCTACCAAACATTTAGAAACAATGGCCGACAAAAGAAAGCTGCATCAAGTACTTTATAATCTTTTGGACAATGCAATCAAATTCAGTGATCCCGAATCCTCTATCACGATTGAAACAACAGAGCGGGGGGACAAAATCTACACTTCTGTAAAAGATGAAGGTCCGGGCATTCCAAGAAATGCATTGAATAAAATATGGGAACGGTTTTATAAGTCGGACCTCTCACGAGGCAAGGATAAAAAGGGCACCGGTCTGGGACTTGCTATTGTTAAGGAAGCGATACAAGCTCACGGTGAAAACATCAATGTAATCAGCACAGAAGGAGTCGGAACCGAGTTCATCTTCTCCCTTCCCAAAGCATAAATAATGCACAGAGTGCAAAAATGTCCCTGTGCATATATTTTCCTTCTTACTTTCATGAAGCCATGATAGAATCTTTCGTATATTCCTACTCTTCCGGTACTACGATCAAGTCTTTCGTATAATGATTCAATACTTCACAGCCATCTTCCGTGATGATTACAAGATCCTCAATACGTACGCCGATACCCTCGTCTGCAAGATAGATACCCGGCTCTACGGAAAAGCACTGTCCAACTTGAATGATATCCTCATTGACAGAAGATACATCGCCGAACTCATGATCCTCAAGTCCGATAGAATGTCCGGTTCTGTGTGTAAAATACTCACCATATCCTTTTTCCTCGATATAATTCCTTGCCGCAAGGTCAACGTCACACATTCTGTTGCCCGGTTTTGCAGCTTCAATACCGCGTCTGTTTGCTTCAACAACAATATCATAAATCTCTTTCGCACGGTCGGAAACTTCGCCGATAAATACCGTTCTTGTCATATCTGAAGCATAGTTATCCTTGAAAGCGCCGATGTCAAGGATTACACAGTCGCCGCGCTTGCCCTTGGAATCGTCCGTAACGTGATGCGGATCAGCGGCTCCCTTTGCATATGCAGTAATCGGATCAAAAGATACATCCTCACAACCAAGCTCTTTATAAATCTCACGGATCTTCTGATTCAGCTCTCTCTCTGTCAATCCCTTTGCTACCCATGGGATCAGCTTATCCATGGCAATATCGTTAAGTCTTGAAGACTCTCTCATAAGCTCCTTTTCCTTTTCATCCTTTACCATACGGATGTAGTCAATGATCGGAGAACCATTCACAAACTTGCTTCCGCCGCCTAACTCCTGAAGACGGATTAAGAATCTTGCCGGCCATGTTTTATCAATGCCCATAACCTTATCTTTCTCCACAAATCTGCTTAAAATCTCTACACCATCCTCAATATCATCATACCATACAAGCTCTACGCCCAAATCTTTCTCCTGCGGGAACAGCTTATTAATCACAAGCTTGTGATTACCATTCACATTCAGATATAATGCCAGTAATCTCTCTCCCGGAATAATCCATTTCCCCGTCAGATAAAAGATCGCTACCGGATCAGATATGATCATCTGCGGTACGCCTTTCTCCTCCATCGACTTTAATACTCTTGAAACCTTTCCTTGATCCATTTGTTTCACCCCAACCTTTCTGAAATGTTTGTGTAAATCTCCATCTTTTGTCAATCTACGCTGATTTCATTATAGACTGTAGTACAATAAAAGTCAATCCGAATACCCCTATCTTACATAAAAAGAGATTACCCCTTTCACAGGATAATCTCTTTAAGATATACTTATTCTTCTGCAAAATCAATCACCATTTCTGATTCATCACTGGTTTCTTCTGCATTTATCTCGCCCGGAAGTTCTTCTTCCATCTCGTCATCACCGAAAATTATCTCATCATCCATCGCAAGCTCAGAATCCAGTCTGATATCACGATATTTTCTCATACCTGTACCGGCCGGAATGTGCTTACCGATAATAACATTCTCTTTCAGTCCGACTAATGGGTCAACTTTTCCCTTAATTGCCGCTTCGGTAAGAACCTTTGTCGTCTCCTGGAAGGATGCTGCCGACAGGAAGGAATTCGTAGCAAGAGAAGCTTTCGTAATACCAAGCATGATCTGCTCGCCGGAAGCCGGCTCTTTTCCTTCTTCTTCCAAAGCTTTGTTAATGTCCTCGAATTCGAGGATATCAACATTTGTTCCCGGCAGAAGTTCACTGTCTCCTGCTTCTTCTACGCGGATTTTCTTGAGCATCTGACGAACGATAACCTCAATGTGCTTATCATTGATATCAACACCCTGAAGACGGTATACTCTCTGAACCTCCTGAAGCATATAATCCTGAACAGCCCTTAATCCTTTGATTCTTAAGATATCATGCGGATTCACACTTCCTTCGGTCAACTCATCACCGGCCTCAAGCACAGCGCCGTCCATAATCTTAATACGTGAACCGTAAGGAATCAGATATGCCTTGGTCTCTCCGGTTTCATTATTTGTGACAATGATTTCACGCTTCTTCTTCGTATCATTAATCGTCGCAGTCCCTGCAAATTCCGTAATGATTGCAAGTCCCTTAGGCTTTCTTGCCTCAAAAAGCTCCTCGACACGCGGAAGACCTTGTGTGATATCATCACCCGCAACACCTCCTGTATGGAAGGTACGCATCGTAAGCTGAGTACCCGGCTCCCCGATAGACTGAGCAGCGATAATACCTACTGCCTCACCTACCTGTACCGGCTCGCCTGTCGCCATATTTGCTCCGTAGCATTTTGCACAGATACCATTGTGGGAACGGCAAGTCAAGATGGTACGGATCTTGATTCTCTCAAGTGGATTTCCCTTCTCATCCACACCTTTCTTCATAATAAGTTCTGCGCGCTTCGGTGTTACCATATGGTTCTTCTTAACAATAACATTTCCATCCTTATCCATGATACTCTCGCACAGATACCGTCCGGTAATACGCTCTTTAAGACTCTCTATCTCTTCATTGCCATCCGTAAATGCTTTTACATACATTCCCGGAATCTCATCGCCTTTCTCCACGCAGTCAACCTCGTGAATAATCAGCTCCTGAGATACATCAACAAGTCGTCTGGTCAGATATCCTGAATCGGCTGTACGAAGCGCTGTATCAGAAAGACCTTTCCGCGCTCCATGAGCCGACATGAAATATTCCAATACATCCAGTCCCTCACGGAAATTTGACTTAATCGGAAGCTCGATCGTACGTCCGGTCGTATCAGCCATAAGACCACGCATACCTGCAAGCTGCTTAATCTGCTTATCGGAACCACGCGCTCCGGAATCCGCCATCATGAAGATGTTATTATATTTATCAAGACCAGAAAGCAACGCCTCAGTAAGTGCATCGTCCGTCGCCTTCCATGTCTCTACAACTTCCTTATAACGCTCCTCTTCTGTAATGAGACCACGTTTGAAGTTCTTTGTAATCTTATCTACCGTATCCTGCGCTTCCTGAATCATCTGCGGCTTCTGAGGAGGCACGGTCATATCCGAAATAGACACCGTCATAGCTGCCCGTGTAGAATATTTATAACCGATTGATTTCACAGAGTCCAAAACTTCCGCCGTAGCAGTGGAACCATGAGTATTGATTACTTTTTCAAGAATCTGCTTTAACTGCTTCTTTCCTACATGGAAATCCACTTCCAAAAGCAATACATTTTCTGGATTTTCACGGTCTACAAATCCCAGATCCTGTGGAATGATCTCGTTAAACAAAAATCTTCCAAGCGTAGACTCGATATTTCCCGTCTTTATTGAACCGTCCGCAAGAGTCTTTGTAACACGTACTGTAATTTTTGAATGAAGCGTGATTGCATTGTTCTCATATGCAAGGATTGCCTCATTAACATTCTTAAATACCTTTCCTTCTCCCTTTGCTCCCGGTCTTTCCTGTGTCAGATAATAGATCCCAAGCACCATGTCCTGTGAAGGAACCGCTACCGGTCCGCCGTCCGACGGCTTTAACAGGTTGTTCGGCGAGAGCAAGAGGAAGCGGCACTCTGCCTGCGCTTCTACAGACAGCGGAAGATGAACCGCCATCTGGTCTCCGTCAAAGTCAGCATTGTAAGCCGTACATACAAGCGGATGGAGCTTAATCGCCTTACCCTCCACAAGAATCGGCTCAAATGCTTGAATACCAAGTCTGTGAAGCGTAGGGGCACGGTTTAACATAACCGGATGCTCCTTAATCACTTCCTCTAATACATCCCATACTTCCGGCTGGAGACGCTCTACCATCTTTTTCGCATTTTTAATATTGTGCGCTGTTCCGTTCTGTACAAGCTCCTTCATAACAAATGGCTTGAACAGCTCGATCGCCATCTCCTTCGGCAGACCGCACTGATAGATCTTAAGTTCTGGACCTACGACGATAACCGAACGTCCGGAATAATCGACACGCTTTCCAAGAAGATTCTGACGGAAACGGCCCGACTTTCCTTTCAGCATATCGGAAAGAGATTTAAGCGCCCTATTTCCCGGCCCTGTCACCGGACGTCCGCGGCGTCCGTTGTCAATCAGGGCATCTACTGCCTCCTGAAGCATTCTCTTTTCATTTCTTACAATAATATCCGGCGCTCCCAGTTCAAGGAGACGTTTCAGACGGTTATTCCTATTGATGATTCTTCTGTATAGATCATTGAGGTCAGAGGTCGCAAAACGACCGCCGTCAAGCTGTACCATCGGTCTGAGATCCGGCGGGATGACCGGAATATTATTCATGATCATCCACTCCGGTTTATTCCCCGACTCGCGAAAAGCCTCCACAACCTCTAAGCGCTTTACGATCCTTGCACGCTTCTGTCCGGTCGCTCCCTTTAAGCCTTCTGAAAGTTCCTTATATTCTTTCTCCAGATCGATCGCCTGCAAAAGTTCCTGAATAGATTCTGCACCCATGCCTACTCTGAAAGCGCTGCCATGGGTTTCCCTTGCTTCCTGATACTCCTGCTCAGACAGTACCTGCTTATACTGCAGATCTGTATCTCCTTTATCTAATACAATATAGGAAGCAAAGTACAGCACCTTCTCCAACGTCCTTGGAGACAGATCAAGAATCAGTCCCATACGGCTTGGAATTCCCTTAAAATACCAAATATGCGATACTGGAGCTGCCAGAGCAATATGCCCCATACGTTCACGACGAACACTGGCCTTCGTAACTTCAACACCGCAGCGGTCGCATACAACACCTTTATAGCGGATCTTCTTATACTTACCACAGTGACATTCCCAATCTTTGCTGGGTCCAAAAATTTTTTCACAGAACAACCCATCTTTCTCAGGCTTCAAAGTTCTGTAATTGATGGTCTCTGGCTTTGTAACCTCGCCCTTAGACCACTCTAAAATCTTCTCAGGCGATGCCAAACCTATCTTAATCGCATCAAAAACCATTGGCTGAAAAGTTTGCTGGTTGTTATTTTCTGGCATATCGGCACCCCTCTCTACATATCATCTGATAAATCACTATATGCATAATCATCGGTTTCCTCAAAATCTATGTCGTAGTCGTCCTCGTCCTCATCGTCCGTCTCGACATCGACAAGCTCTTCCCCCTGAAATTCCTGTTCTGTATATCCCTGCCGTCCGAGATCATCCTCATCATTATATTTTCTGTCGCCCTCTATCAGTGAACGGAAATCCGTCTCACCCATATCGACAGTCTCCATGATCTCAACCTCTGTATTATCATCACGAAGCACTCTCACATCAAGCCCAAGAGACTGCAGCTCTTTTAAGAGTACCTTGAAGGATTCCGGAATACCCGGCTCTGGGATATTCTCTCCCTTGATGATCGCCTCATAAGTCTTCACACGTCCCACAACATCGTCCGACTTCACCGTCAGAATCTCCTGAAGTGTATAAGATGCGCCGTAAGCCTCAAGCGCCCACACCTCCATCTCTCCGAAACGCTGTCCGCCGAACTGTGCCTTACCGCCTAACGGCTGCTGTGTAACCAGTGAATAAGGACCGGTAGAACGCGCATGAATCTTATCATCAACAAGATGATGAAGCTTCAGGTAGTGCATGTGACCGATCGTAACCGGACTGTCAAAATACTCTCCGGTTCTTCCGTCACGCAGACGCACTTTACCGTCTCTGGAAATCGGAACTCCCTTCCACAATTCTCTATGCTCACGGTTGTCTGAAAGATATTTCATAACCTCTGGAAGCAGTTCTTCTTTATGCTTCTTCTCAAACTCCTCCCAGCTTAAATTTACATAATCATTAGCCAGATCAAGAGTGTCCATAATATCATTCTCATCCGCACCGTCAAATACCGGTGTAGCAATATTAAAGCCCAGAGCCTTCGCCGCAAGAGACAAATGAATCTCAAGCACCTGCCCGATGTTCATACGTGAAGGCACACCAAGCGGATTGAGCACGATGTCAAGCGGACGTCCGTTCGGAAGGAACGGCATATCTTCAACAGGCAGCACACGGGAAACAACACCCTTGTTACCGTGACGTCCCGCCATCTTATCTCCGACAGAAATCTTTCTCTTCTGTGCAATATAGATTCTTACGGATTGGTTCACGCCCGGAGACAACTCATCTCCGTTCTCTCTTGTAAATACCTTCGCATCCACAACGATACCATACTCGCCGTGCGGCACCTTAAGGGATGTGTCTCTCACTTCTCTGGCCTTCTCGCCAAAGATTGCCCGAAGAAGTCTTTCCTCTGCTGTAAGCTCCGTCTCTCCCTTCGGAGTAACCTTACCTACCAGAATATCCCCGGCACGTACCTCTGCCCCGATACGGATGATACCTCTCTCATCCAAATCCTTCAGCGCATCATCTCCGACACCCGGAATGTCACGGGTGATCTCCTCTGGCCCAAGCTTGGTATCACGGGCCTCTGCCTCATATTCTTCAATATGGACAGAAGTATATACATCATCCTGAACTAATCTCTCGCTTAACAGCACCGCATCCTCGTAATTATAACCTTCCCATGTCATAAATCCAATGAGCGGATTCTTTCCAAGAGCCATCTCTCCATTGGAAGTAGACGGACCGTCCGCAATCACATCACCGGCTTCTACCTTATCTCCCTTGTACACGATTGGTCTCTGATTATAGCAGTTGCTCTGATTACTCCTTAAAAACTTCGTCAGTTTATATTTCTTAGTATTGCCATCATTCTGGCGGATAATAATCTCTTTTGAAGTAGAGCGCTCTACAACGCCGCCTTCTGTTGCCACGATACATACTCCCGAGTCAACAGCCGACTTTTCCTCCATACCTGTACCTACAACCGGAGCCTCCGTCATAAGAAGCGGCACTGCCTGACGCTGCATGTTAGAACCCATCAGGGCACGGTTAGCGTCATCATTCTCAAGGAATGGAATCAGAGCTGTCGCCACAGAAAACACCATCTTTGGGGAAACGTCCATATAATCAAACATCTTCCTCTCGTATTCCTGCGTCTCTTCACGGTAACGTCCGGATACGTTCTTACGGACAAAATGACCTTCCTCATCCAATTGCTCATTCGCCTGTGCTACATGGTAATTATCCTCTTCATCAGCCGTCATATATACAACTTCGTCTGTAACAACCGGATTTAGCGGATCGTCATGATTGATCTTGCGGTACGGCGCTTCCACAAATCCGTACTGGTTGATTCTCGCATAACATGCCAGCGAGTTGATCAGACCGATATTCGGACCTTCAGGCGTCTCGATCGGACACATTCTTCCATAATGGGAATAATGCACGTCACGAACCTCGAATCCCGCGCGGTCTCTGGAAAGACCTCCCGGTCCAAGTGCTGATAAACGACGCTTATGAGTCAGCTCACCAAGCGGATTGTTCTGATCCATGAACTGAGAAAGCTGTGAAGAACCAAAGAATTCCTTCACTGCAGCTGTCACCGGTTTAATATTGATCAATGACTGCGGGGAAATCCCCTCTAAATCCTGCGTCGTCATCCTCTCACGGACAACTCTCTCAAGTCTTGACAGACCGATCCTGTACTGATTCTGTAAAAGTTCTCCTACCGCACGGATACGTCTGTTTCCCAGATGATCGATATCATCATCATTGCCAAGACCATATTCCAAATGCATATTATAATTGATGGAAGCAAGGATATCTTCCTTTGTAATATGCTTCGGAATCAGATCGTGGATATCTCTTCGGATCGCATCCTTTAATTCGTCAATATCCCCTGCCGTCTCCTCTAAAAGAGCCGCCAGCACCGGATAATATACAAGCTCTGTTACACCCACCTCTTTTGGGTTAATATCAACAACCGAAGTAAGGTCTACCATCATATTAGAGAGGACTTTAATATTCCTCTCCTCATCCGCTCTCTCAATCCACACATATGGGACCGCTGCGTTCTGAATCTGGTCCGCAATCTCTCTTGTAACCTTGGTCCCTGCTTCTGCGATCACCTCACCTGTGAGTACACTAACTACATCCTCTGCAAGAACCTGCCTGTTGATACGGTTCCTTAACAGAAGTTTCTTATTAAACTTATAACGACCAACCCTTGCCAAATCATAACGTCTCGGATCAAAAAACATACTGGTGATCAGGCTCTCCGCACTGTCAACTGCCAAAGGCTCGCCCGGACGAATCTTTTTATACAGTTCCAGAAGACCTTCCTGATAATTTGTAGCCGCATCTTTTTCAAAGCTTGCCAGAATCTTCGGCTCCTCGCCGAAAATCTCAACAATCTCCGGATTTGTGCCGATACCCAGCGCACGGATCAATACAGTAATCGGCACCTTTCTCGTTCTATCTACTCGTACATAAAAAACGTCATTGGAATCCGTCTCATACTCTAACCACGCGCCGCGGTTAGGAATGACAGTGGATGAATATAATTTTTTTCCTAATTTATCATGAGCGATCGCATAATATATGCCGGGGGACCGAACCAACTGACTTACGATAACACGCTCAGCCCCGTTAATCACAAATGTACCGGTACTTGTCATCAGCGGTAGATCTCCCATGAAGATCTCGTGCTCATTAATCTCGTCTGTTTCTTTATTGTGGAGCCTTACCCTCACCTTCAGAGGCGCAGCATAAGTCGCATCACGTTCTTTACACTCTTCGATCGTGTACTTTACGTCATCCTCGCACAGCGTGAAATCTACAAATTCCAGACTTAAATGACCGCTGTAATCTGCAATCGGCGAAATATCATCAAATACTTCTTTTAACCCCTCGTCAAGGAACCAGTGATAGGAATCTTTCTGGACTTCAATCAAATTCGGCATCTGAAGAACTTCTTTTTGTCTGGAATAGCTCATGCGGGAACTTTTTCCACTTTTAATGGGACGAATTCTGTTTTTCTCCATATTGACGTTTCACTCCTCTTTATTTTTTTGTGGGCAGTAGATCGCCCGTAAATCGTGCATTATCACACATCTCACTATTTGTCAAGTTGTTTTTTCATGCAAATTCACGGCATAACTTTCCACAATAGCGCATTTTTTATAATAGCATAGCTTTGTCAAGCTTGTCAACCAGGAAAATCCAGTTTTTAACAGTTTGTAATGACGAGATAAAAGAGTAACAGCATATATAAATTATTTTAGGCGGTCATAAGACCGCCCATTTCATTTTGTATTTACTTCTTCTTATATTTACTCTTTCTTTTTATCCTGCGTCCTGTAATCAAACAGATAAAATACAAGTGCGCCGAGCGCAACTGTAATCAGCATATAATAAACCGCATCCACTTTTGTAAGATAACAGAATGCCAGACAGACCGCCAGAGGGATCAGATACAAACCCACCTGTTTTTTACTCTTTATAATGCTCTGCGCGACAAGCCCCCCAAAAAGTGCCGGAATGGCAAGATTAAATGCGGGCTGCAAGGATTCATTCTGTAGAATGGGCTTTAATGGCACGGAAAACAACATTCCCAGAAACAGCAGTACAATCGTCGTTATATTCGACGCGCCGCAGGCTATGATCGCCATTGTATGACACTCATCTGTATTCGGCTCGAGTTCCAGAGCATTCATTGTCCCCACTGTAGCAGGCATACGAAGATTCGTCACATTCCCGGTTGTATATGACATATACAATGCCCCTGGTCCCATCGTTGTCATATACCCAAAATATTCCGCTGGCCACCATGGCGCAAGTATAAGCGTCAATGTGATAATACCTGGAATGATCATTTTGAAATCAGGCCATACGCCGTAAACCATACTTATTACAATTGGGAAAGAGCTCATTAGTATCAGTAAGATTGCACTGGAACCCATCCCAAAATTATGTACCCATCTTGTAATGCTTTCTTTTGTCATAATATCTGCTTTCTTCAAATTGTACCAAAAGCGCTTTCAATACTTAGTACAAACTATATTATATATTTTAGTTTGTATTAATACTTGTACTTTTAAAATACTACAAACCAAATAATCTGTCAATAATATTTGCTTTATTCGAAATTACGCACAAAAAAAGCAATGCCAATACTTTATTGAACATCGCTTCTTAATACACACATTTTTCTATCATATCGTACCGAAAAAGACGATATTAAATACCTGAGCATTCGCCCTCCATATTCTTCCAGCGAACTTGCTCCGTCACTCAGAGACCATTCATAAAAACATCCCCTAAATACAGTCACAATCATCTTTCCAATCTCTTTACAGGAATAAGTATCATCAATCTCTTCCCTTTCCTGACCCCTTTTGATTATGTCATAAATAATCCTGTACAGCTTCCTGTCACCGTCGTAAACCCTGTCTTTCCCTTTCAGCTTCAACTGGTCGGAATAAACGACCGTAAGTATCTCAGGAGTATAACCGCATTCGATTGTCCGCAGGACAAACTTACTGAACCTTAAAAGAAGTTCCAGCGCCGGCTGTTCTTTGTCTGCTTTTTCATACCATTCCTCATATTGGAGTTTGTAGTAGTTTCTTGATACTACTTCAACTTTTTATAAAATGTAGTAAAATTTTCATTCTTTATTATTTTCCGAATATATTTTAATACAAAACTCCGTTCCTTCATCCACTTCGCTTTTTACACTGATTACCCCGTTCTGTCTCATAATAATCTGTTTTGACATGGCAAGTCCGATCCCTACGCTATCCTCCGAGCGGTTCCCTTCTTTGTAGAATCGCTCGAAGATATGGGGAAGATGTTTCTTTTCGATTCCTTCCCCATTGTCCCGTATGATAATATTGGTGGCAAAATTATTCTGATTCGCTATAATCTCTACCTTGCCGCCTGCTTTTGTATGCTCAATACAGTTTTTTACAACATTGGAAATCGCTTCCGTCGTCCACCGTTTATCACAGGTGATCCGGATCTCTTCGCCGATATGTCCAGAAAGCTCCACTCCCTTAAGCTCACTTAAGATCTCAAACGGCTGGCAGGCTTTCTTTACCAGTTCCCGGAGAGAGACTTCCTCTTTTTTCAACCTGAGTACATCCGCGTCCAACTGGGATAACGTCAGGAGGTTTCGGATCAGCCAAGTGATCCGGTTTACCTGAGAATCGATCTTGTCTGTGAACTCTTCCCGTTTTTCCTCCGAAAGCCCGGGACTTTTAAGGAGGTCCGTCATGATCGTGATGGAGGCAAGGGGCGTCTTGATCTGGTGGGAAATGTCGGAAAGCATCTCCGCCAACTGCACTTTTTCCCGGTCTGCAATGGAACGCTGCTCACTGAACAGCACCACCAACTTATAGATCTCGCTCTCCAGTATCCCAAGCTGTCCTCCCGCACATTTGCTAAGTTCCGGCAGGGAAAGTTCATCCTGCAGCCGCGTCAGATACATTGTAAGCTCCGCGATCTGCCTTTCTCTCCTCCACCGGGAAACTATTGATGTCATAAAGACACCCGACACGCAAATGCCGAGAGCCGCGCAAACTGTCCCCTGTTCTCCAGCTAATATACATATGATAACGGATGCCCCGATCATTGTTCCCTGAATGATAATCTCCATCTTTACTCCTTATCTTTCTAATACCACATTGCATTAATCCTGAAGTAATAGTGCTCAATATTCATGTCAGCTGCATACGAGCTATGCGTATTGCGCCAGCGTCATATCAACCGGTATCCCGTCCCGCGGACAGTCTGGATAAATTCCCCTTCCGCCGTATCTCCAAGTTTCCTGCGCAGGCGCCCGACATAGACGCTCAGCGTATTATCATTGACAAAATCCCCGGCCTCGTCCCAGATATGCTCTAAAATCTGCCGTCTCGTCAGCATCTGCCCCCGATGGTTTAAAAAAATCAGCAGAAGCTTATACTCCATGGCAGTCAGCACAATCTCCTCCTGCCCGAGCCACACTCTTCCTGTCTGAAGATCCACTTGATTTTTCCCTACCATCTGGATATTGGCGAAGATCTTCTGCTCACCTTCTGTTCTCCTAAGGATTGCCTTCATCCGCGCCATCAGCTCCCGGATGCGGAACGGCTTGGCGATATAGTCGTCCGCACCCTGCTCCAATGCCATCACCGTATTCACTTCATCATCACAGGCGGTGAGGAACAGCACCGGCGACTGGCTGACCTTACGGATCTTCCGGCAGATCTGGAAACCATCACCGTCCGGCAGCATCACATCCAGAAGATAGAACCCTATATCTGTCTCTCCTTCTATCACCTTCATTGCTTCCGCCGCCGTCTGGGCTGTCGCCACCTGATACCCTTCCTGCATCAGAGCAAACTTAAGCCCCTCCAATATGATACTGTCATCCTCCACCACTAAAACCGTCATATCCTTCTCCTTCTACCTACTCCATCTTCATAAGCCGCATCTCTCTGACGTTCATCCTGCGGTGTGCAAGCAATGCGAACATCACCAGCACGCCGCCTGCCAGAACTGCGGAAAGCACTGTCTCCGCCACCGGGAACGGTATCCTGAGATTTCCGAAGATCCCCGTCACTCCTATTCGGATAAAAAACACCAGAAGTCCTGCAAAGACTCCCGCAAAAAGTACCGCTTTCAGGATAATCCCCAGACACTCATAGAGCAGCATTTTCTCCATCTGCCTCTTTGTCATACCAACCGAGCGAAGCACCGCAAATTCCCGGGTATTCTCCTCACTCCACCCGCGGATGGAGTTGAACAGATTTAAAAGACAGATTACCGACGTAAGCACGACAAAACAGGCGAGTAAAATATCCGCGATCTGCAGTAAAGAATGCTGTAAATTATCCTGCACTCCCGCCTCCGCAAAGTAAAACCCGGAGTCCTCCCTGCCGTTAAGCTGCTCAAGCCTTCTGACCAGATCTGACCTTTTTTCATCCACGCGGATCAATAACTCTGGGCTTATCCCGGCAGACGTTCCGTCCTCTCCTCCGATGATACCGGCAATCTTTTTTGCCACGTCTGTATTGACCAGCAGCCAGATGAATTGATTATCATTTCCAAATGTCATAAATTCTGACAAATCTTTTTCTGAGACACATCCCGCGTTCTCCAGCGGAAAAGCTACATTTTTTCCCTTTTCATCATCATAAATCTCCATCGGGATATCATCCCCCAGCTTTAGATCCGTCATATTTTCAATGGAAAACAGTCTGTACTTTTCTGGTGTTCTCTCTGAGATCGTATACGTATCCGTAGAGATAACACCCTCCTTCACCACAAGCGCCGCCGGGTGGTCGGTATCCAAAAGACGTTTCGCATCCGCCCCGGACTTTTCCGCGATCCTGCGAAGGTTCTCCTCATCAACAGCAAGTAAGTTTACCACGGAAGTTTCGCTTGGATTCTCTTTCTTAAATTCCTCATCCGTAAGCTCCTTGTGATAGTACAGATCATAGATTTCCTTAAGCGCGTCCCAGTATTCCTCTCCGTACACAGAGGCCGGCACGCTGGCTACGAACATTCCGTCGCCCCACTCGGAAATCTCCTTCGTCCCGGGATCATTTTCGATCTCCTCCTTCAACGTCTCATACGCTGCTCCGTACCCATCAGCATGCAACACATAATCGTAATCCTCTGGCCGAATCTCTAAACTGCTGCTGTCAACCCGAGACCCCGCAATCCCATGAATCGCGCTGGTTCCATACACGGTAGTGATAAGAAGGACCATAAATACTGCTGCCGATGTTGACACGGACCTAAGCCTTCTCTTCTGGCGTGTCAGCATATTTCCCGCCAGCATTCCTTCCGCACCGTACCGCCGAATGATTGACGGCTTCATCACATACTGCTTCGATCTCTTCTCTACATTTCCCCGGATGCACTCTATCGGACCGACTTTTCCGATCTTTCTGGCGGGAAGCCACGCGGAGATCAGTACTGTAAGCACGCTGACAAGAACGACTGCCGCCAGATTTTCGCCGGATATCCTGACTGTCACCGGATGGGATCCTGCCGCTTCTGAAAGCCCAGTCATCGTGCCGATCAGCGGGGCGAATACGGTCATGGCACCCCTGATAATGCCGATGCCGGAAAGGATTCCTATAGGAAGCGCTAGTCCTAACAGTAAGAAAGATTCATAAAAGATGCTGCTTCTTTTCTGCCTTCCGGTAGCTCCTACAGAGCACAGCATTCCCAGATAACGGCTGCGCTCCTTAAAGGACATGTTGAACACATTGTAGATCAGCAGCGCGGACGCACCCATGATCAGCGCCACGAACAGCACCGTCATATATTTAATGACCGTATTCAGCGTAGATTGCGAGGAGTTGGCCGAAAAAGCAAGCACATAATCATTAAACTCTATCTTTCGTTCCCCGGCAATCTCCCGTAATTTTATCGCATACAATCCCGGCAGGTTCTCAATATCCAGAAGCATTGTCAGGTTTACCGTATCTTCACCTGTATTTTTGTCTGAATCTTCATCTGTAACTTTTCCTGCACGCGTCCCCTTCTCTTCAAAGGCGGTGACCGCCGTATACCCGGCAGAGCCCGGATCTTCATAGGCAGGCGTATCGATGATGCCGACGATCTTATACTTCTCTTCCATCCCTGTGTACATTTTATTTTCCCGGAAGCTGTCATTCTTTCCGTAATGCGGGAAAGTATCCGGAACCTCTTTCGTCTCCCCGTATTTTAAAAATATCTGATAAAATGGAAAGACCGTCTCTTTTACTTCCTTGCTGATACCGGTGATGGAGCGGGTATAAAACTTCGCATCCACAAAATCCCCTACGCTTATCTTTGCGCCGTCGTCAAGCGCGCTCTTGCTTATCACAAGCTCCTGCCCGTTTTGGGGAAAACGTCCTTCCTCCAGTTGGATATTCATCCAGTCAAAGCAGGAAGACGAGTACGCTTTCACGTTGAGACAGGGGCGCGACGGATTGGCCGACTGTGAAAATTCAGTCACCCCATACCCCTTGGATACGGCGCTATCTTTGACAAAGGAAAGGCTCTGTGCCTCTTTTCGCTCCTTTTCGGTAACATCGTAGATGATCGCGTGCCATTTGCCTTCCTTAAGAGAGGCGATCTCCTCCAGATATCCGACACCGGTATCTTTTCCGATAAATACTCCCGTCATCAGGATGACCATGAAGACGATCCCGATAAATGTCACAAAGGTGCGCCCTCTGTTCTGCTTCATATACTGTCTGGTGACATAAAATACAACATTTTTCCTCATCACATGTCACCTCCCCTCACCCGGATCTGCTCATCCCTTGTGATCCGCCCGTCCTCGATGCTAATCATCCGGTCTGCCTGCAGCGCGATGCTCTCGTCGTGGGTGATGATAAGAAGCGTCTGCTTCTGGCTGCGGTTTGATTTCTTTAAGAGACGCACGATCTCTTCCCCGTTCTTCCGGTCAAGGTTCCCTGTCGGCTCGTCCGCCAGAACGATCGCCGGACGGTTATAAAGCGCCCTCCCAATAGACACCCTCTGCTGCTGCCCTCCGGAAAGCTGGCTCGGCAGGTTATTTCGCCTGTCGGTAAGTCCCATCCGCTCTACCACAGCGTCAAGACGCTCTTTGTCAAACTTCCGCCCGTCAAGGAGATGGGGGAGGATAATATTTTCATCCACATTCAACACTGGGAGCAGATTATAAAACTGATAGATCAGCCCGATCTGCCTTCTTCTGAATACCGCCAGCTTATTTTCGCTCAATGCGTGGATATCTGTCTTCCCGATAAAGACTTTCCCCTCCGTCGGCCTGTCAACTCCGCCGAGTATATGAAGAAGCGTGGATTTCCCGCTGCCGGAAGGGCCTACGATGGATACAAACTCCCCTGCGTTTACACAAAATGATATATCGTCCAATGCCCTGACGCAGGTGTCACCTGAGCCGTAGATTTTTGAAAGATGCTCACATCTTAATATTTCCATTATGAATACCTCCTGTATCGTTGATATATCTATCATACACGGTTTTCATGACACTGCGGTGAATCGGAAGGTGACAATTTTGTCATCATACCATTCAGACCATCACAATATGGTCATCTCTGTCAACAGCCCCAATAACAACTTGTCCACTGAAGGCCCTGCGCATTCATTATAACTTTTATCCAGATATATGACAACCTCCCACGAATTAATAGCTTAATGACAGAAAATCCCGGACATAAAACCTAAAGTAGATTTCTGCTTTAAAGAACTGATGACAAACGAATAGGTAAAGACAATTTTGAACTATTAACTATTAAAAAGGGGGCTGTCCCGAATCTTCTACCCGAAAAATCCGAAAGACCGCCCACTTTATTTTACAGCTATACGATTCTCTCTTGTTCACTGCAATCCCCATAATTATAATGATTTATCATACATGACTACTTGAAGCTCTTCAATCCGACAACACCTAATACATTAACTCCAGACGGTCTCTAAGAGAATACCGCTCCATAGTTTCCATGGTTTCTCTTACTTCGTAAGAACCGTCTCCACTGCCGCTTTCCATCCCGCGTACTTCTGGTTCCGAACTTCTTTATCCATCTTCGGCTCATATTTCACCCGATTGAGTTTTCCAAAGATGCTCTCATCCCATACGCCAAGCCGCAGTCCTGCCGCATACGCCGGCCCGATCCCTGAGAGCTCCTCGGAATCTGGAACCTGCACGATCGCATCGGCAATGTCACTCTGAAACTGCATCAGATAATCATTCTTCGTAGGACCGCCATCCACCCGGAGTTCTTCTACCTTCACGCCTGCATCCTCGCTCATAGCCTTTACGATATCTGTGATCTGATATGCGATACACTCTACACCTGCGCGGACGACCTCTGCCTTTCCGGTTGTCCTTGTCATTCCCACGATAGCCGCGGCAGCGTGGCTGTCCCAATAAGGAGCGCCAAGACCTGAAAATGCAGGGATCAAATACAAACTATCCTCTCTCACCGCTTCCTTCGCAAGTTCCGTCGTCTCACCCGGAGACTGAATCAGTTTCAGATCGTCTTTAAGCCACGTGATCACTGCGCCTGTATAGTTCAAGTTTCCTTCCAGCACATAGTTCACCTTGCCGCTCATACTCCATGCAAGGGAAGTCACAACACCGTGCGTGCTGAGCACCGGCTTCTCCCCAATATTCATCATGATGGAAGAACCGGTCCCGTAAGTTGCTTTTGTCATACCGCTCTTTAAGCATCCCTGCCCAAACAGCGACCCGTGGGAATCCCCTAGCACCCCATGAATCGGCACCGGAAAGGGAAGTACCCCTTCAAAATCTGTCTCTCCAAAATCAGAGTCAGAATCGCATACCTCGGCCATATTCTTTACATCAATCCCGAATAACTCACAGATCTCCTCATCCCATTTCAGATCAAAGATGTTAAAAAGCTGTGTACGGGATGCATTTGAATAATCTGTCTTATACGCTTTTCCTCCCGTCAGCTTATAGACGAGCCAGCTATCTATCGTTCCATGACAGATCTCTCCCTTATCTGCCTTTTCCTTAGCGCCCTCTACATTTTCCAGAATCCATGCAATCTTAGAGGCCGGAAAATAAGGCGACAGATTCATTCCCGTCTTTTGGCGGATGTTCTCCGCCTCGCCTTTTTTCTCCACTCTCTCGCAGATAGAGACTGCCCTTGCACACTGCCACACGATCGCATGGCCTATCGGCTTTCCGCTTACACGGTCCCACGCAAGCGATGTCTCTCTCTGGTTACTGATACCGATGCCCGCCACTTTGGATTTGTCAATATCCTCTGTGAGCATTTTCACAACCTCAATCACATTCTCATAAATTTCAGACGGATCGTGTGACACCCATCCCTTCTCATTTATGATCTGCTCATGAGGCTTATCTGTACGCCTTATAAGACTTCCGCTCTCATCAAACAAAAGCGCTTTTGTTCCCTGCGTACTCTGATCTATACTGATAATATATCTCTCTGCCATCATCAAACTCCTTTATTCTCTCTACAACTCTGCCTGAAGCACCTCATCCTTAAGAGGAATAGACGCTGTCGCCCCTTCTCTCGAAACCGCGATAGCAGATGCTTTTGCCGCTAATGCCAGTCCTTCCGGCACAGACATTCCATCAATGACAGAAGAAATAAAATAGCCTGTAAATGTATCCCCTGCCGCCGTCGTATCCACCGCCTTTACTTTGTAAATTCCCTGACGGTACTGTTCTTCCTGATACTGATATACGGAACCGTCGCCGCCAAGTGTCAGCACCACCTTTGCCTTCGGATACAGCTCTTTTAGTTTCTCAAGAATCTTATCTGTCTCCTTTTCTCCCGTCACTTGGCCGCCTTCGATCTCATTTAACAGGAACATGGAAATCTTCCCAAAATTGCAGGCTTCAAGTGCGCCGTCATAAGGAGACGGATTTAAAATGATCATCATCCCTCTCTCATATGCTTGATCGATAATATAGTCAAGGAGATTTATTTCATTCTGCAGAAGGAGGATATCTCCCTTCTCAAAATTTCTAAGCACCTCATCTACAAAATCCTTCGTGATACTCCTGTTGGCACCTCCGTACAAAAGAATGCAGTTCTGTCCATCCTTGTCCACCTGAATAATCGTATGACCGGATTTTTCAGAAACAATCCTGATATAATCAGCGTTTACGCCGCCTTCCTTACAGGCTTCAAGGAGAACACCGCCCTCCTCGCCGATCATCCCGGCATGATAGACATTCACTCCCGCCTTGGCAAGAGCAATTGACTGGTTCAGTCCCTTACCGCCGCAAAAAACATGCATCCCCGAGGAGGCAAGCGTCTCGCCCGGCATCACCATATGATCCACGGAATACACATAATCCAAATTCAAAGAACCAAAATTCAAAACCTTCATATTAATCAACCTCCTTGCGCTTAAAAAGCAACCCCAGCTTGCAGCATGATATTCGGATACGGCGTAAACTCTCCCGTACGAATCACAAACTTAAGCTTCTTTGACTCCTCCTTAAGCTTCTCATGGGAAATCATCCGGGAGTCCGTCCCGGCAAGCTTCTCCTTGATATAGGCAAAAAGTTCCGGATTATTCTCCACAATCTCCTCAGCTAAAGTATATCTTTCTACCTGCGCCTCGTCAAGAACCGCATCCATCACCTGTCTAAAGGTAGGGACTCCTCCGCAAAGCGCCAGATCCACAATCTCAACTCCCTTCGGAACCGGCATCCCACCGTCCGCAATCATAAACAAATCCTTATGACCCAGCCCCGCGATCAATCCCGCAAGCTGCGCATTAATAATTCCTCTCTTCTTCATCAAACACACATCCTTTCCAAAATCCACCAAGCATAAAACAGCATCTCCAACAAACGCAACTCACTAAAATCCACAAACTATGTCACAGCCCGGACAGACTGATGTTCCTAAAGGAATCCCGTAAAAAACGCCAGCTCTTGGTATGGTTCTTTCGAGCCAGATATTTGCTGCGTTTTTTCCAAGCGAAAGCGTGATTCCGCAGGAATATCAATCTGACCGGGCTGCTCACAAACCTTATTTATTCTCGTTACGTGCCTGCAATGCCATCTTTGCCTGCAGATTTCTCTGCACCTGATCAATAATTACCGCAATAATAATTACAAGACCTCTGATAATTTTCTGCCAGAATTCCGTTACACCGCACATTGTCATACCGTCATTGATTACGCCAATTACAAACGCGCCGACGATGGTTCCGCCAATGGTTCCAACACCGCCTGCCATAGACGTTCCCCCAAGTACGGATGCCGCGATAGCGTTCATTTCCCATGACTCACCAGTCTTTGGTGTTGCGGATACGAGCTGTGAGGTTGCGATGATACCTACAACCGCAGAGCAGAATCCAGAAAATGCATATACCCAGATTTTTACTTTGTCAACCTTAATACCAGAAAGCTTGGATGCTTTCTCATTACCGCCGATGGAAAGCACGTGCCATCCAAACGGCGTTTTCTTAAGAACAAGACCTGCCACTACAGCGATGATCGCAAGGATCAGTACACCGCAGGGAATAGCCGTTCCTGCAAGGTTACGTCCAAATACTTCAAAACCCGTATTTCCAAGTCCTTCGCTTCCTGCAAGTTCTGAGAAAGTAGCACCGTTGGAACGGATATTTGCAAACCCGCGCCAGATATACATCGTACCCAGCGTTGCGATAAACGGCGCTACATTAAACTTCGTGATAACGATACCATTGATCATACCCATCAGCGCTCCTAAAAGAACCGTGATCAACACGATCATCGGCACGCTGAAATACAAAGTCACCCCGAACATCTTAAGTGTCATACCCTCCTGTATCAGACCGCCTGCGATCATACCCGCAAGACCGGCTACCGAACCTACGGAAAGGTCGATACCGCCTGTAATGATAACATAAGTCATACCGATCGCAAGGATTCCATAAAGCGCAACGTGCTTTGCTACCGTAAGGAGCGCCCCTGCGCTCATAAAGTTATCTGCTGTAATACTGAAGAAAATAAGCAGAATGATCAACACGATAAACGTACGACCCTTTAATATGGTCATCGCTAATTTGTTATTTCCAGAATTTTGTTTCGCTGCCATAATTTAACTCTCCTTCTTATTCTATTAATGATGGCCTTTATAAGATGCCAGTACCAGTGTATCCTGCTCAATCTCATCGCCGAAGAATTCGCCGGTCTTTAAGCCGTTTGACAATACGATCACGCGGTCTGCGATGGACACGATCTCCTGCAGCTCAGAAGAAATAACGATGATCGAAAGCCCTTCCTCCGCATATTTGTTGATGATATCAAACACTTCTGTCTTAGCGCCGATATCAATACCGCGGCTCGGCTCATCCATAAGCAGGATCTTCGGCGTTGTAAGTATGCCTTTTCCGATAACTACTTTCTGCTGATTACCGCCTGATAAGGAAAGAATCGGCAGTGTCTTGTCTGCTACTTTAATATGTATGTCTTTAATCTGCCCGTCTACCTTCTCGCCTTCCAGCTTAGAGTCAAGGAACGGACCCTTTTTATATCTTGTGAGCGCCGACAATGAACAGTTCTTCTCAATGTCCAGAGTCTGCACCAGCCCCTGTGCCTGACGATCCTCCGGTATCAGGGCAAAGCCATTATCGATCTGCTGTTTGATCGACTTGATATTAATCTCTTTCCCTTCCATGGTGATCTTTCCGGTATGCTCCGGATGCAAGCCCATGAGACATTCGAACACTTCGCTTCTGCCCGCTCCCATAAGACCATAGATTCCTAGAACCTCGCCCTTCTTCAGTTCAAAGTTAAGATGATCCACCAGATATCCGCCTCCCGCCTTTGGAAGGCATAAATCCTTGACCTCCAGCACATTTTCCACCTTAGACCAGTCCACTTCCCTGTCTCTCTTCGGGTAAGACTTGGCGCCGCCTGTCATCTGATGCACGATCCACGGAACATCAATATCCTTCACATCAGAGTCCGCAACATATTTGCCGTCACGGAGAATGGTAACATGATCTCCGATCTCCATGATCTCTTCCAGTCTGTGAGAAATGTATACGATAGAGATTCCCGCCGCCGTAAGCTCTCTCATGATCTTAAAGAGAACCTTAACCTCCTGTTGGCTTAAGGAGGAAGTCGGCTCATCCATGATCAGCACCTTCAAATCATCCTCCACAAGATTTCTTGCGATCTCAATCATCTGTTGCTGTCCTACACGAAGCTCTCCTACCTTTTGATTCAGATCAAGCGGATGCTCCAACCTTTCAAGAACGGCTTTTGCTCCTTCTATGTGCTGCTTATTATCCAGCGCAAATTTTCCCTTTGTTTTTTCTTTGTTCATGTAAATATTTTGATACACATTCATATTAGGGAACAGACTTAATTCCTGATGAATAATTCCAATCCCATGTTTTCTCGCCTCAGTTGTATTCTTAAAGAACACTTCCTGCTCTCCGATATACATCTTGCCTTCATTCGGCTGTTCGATTCCGGCAATCATCTTCATCAGGGTCGATTTTCCGGCGCCGTTCTCTCCGATCAGCACATTAACCTTGCCCTTAAGCAGATCAAAGGATACTTCATCAAGAGCTTTCGTACCGGGATAAATCTTACTTATCTTTTCTGCATGGAGAAATACATCCTCTCTGCACTTATATCCTTCACCCATAATCTAATATCTCCTTCTTGTTTTTGCAGTTCGTTACTTCACTTCCAGTACAACCGGTGTAATGAGTACGTCCGTACTTCCGGAAGATACTGTAAATGCTCCTACAAACGAAATGTTCTTCCCCTGTAAAGATGACGGCTCTACTGGGCCGACCACATCATCTGCAACTACCTGATTGATGCTCTGGGATACCGCCGCCCACTCCTCCTGATTTTTGTAATCACCGAACTTGATAAAACTTAAGCTGTCACGGATAGAAGATCCTTTGTATACCGGCCCGATCTGAATCTTTACCGCCTCTGACCCGGCATAGCCTTCTAACTTCACAGTCATAAAGCCCGCCTGAGACTCTGTGTTTACTTCCTCTACAGTTCCGGTTCCTTTTACTACATAGCTCAGCTCTCCGGAATCTCCCATGGAATATTTTCCATACTCCTCCGCCAGCGCCGTAAGGTCTCCATTTGACTTGGTAAGGAATTCAGTTAAGTCAACCGCTGTCTCGTTCATCTCCGGCAGCGCGGAATCCTCCCAGATAGCAGCAACGTCGTCTCCTGCGTTAAATTCAACATTTCCGGTATACTTGCCTTCTTCCCCGATCTTTACAACTTTAACAATTCCACATCCCGTAAGCAGCGTAGATGCTGAAAGCGCAAGTGTAAGTCCAAGAGCTATTGCACGTCTTTTCATAGTAGCCTCCTTTATTTCTCTTATATTTTTAAACACCCTTCCGTACGGGTATTTATTTTCCAGATCATTAATACTTTTTTTACATAAAGAGTTGTCCTTATCATGCAGAAAGCCTGCCATCGGCAGCCTTTCTGCATATGATGGTATACAAGGAAGCGCCCGGCGCCTCCCCGTATAAACTTACTGTTCTATTCCGCCAAATTACTCTGTATAAACAAATCCTGCTAATTTGTCTACATTGTCTGCTGTGATTGCGATACAGTCGATGAGCTGTTTCTCCTCTGCCCCTGTAGAACCTTCTTTTAAGTATTTGTCAGCCTGAACAACCGCTGTCTCAGCGATTACTGCGAACTGCTGCAGCGCTGTTCCTGTTGCGTCGCCGGATTTGATAAGAGCCGCCGCCTCGTCAGAGCCGTCAACACCGATAACAGGAAGTTTCTTGCCTGCTGCCTGAAGAGCCGCGCATACACCCTCTAACATGGTGTCGTTACCGCACATAACTCCTTCGATATCCGGGTTCGCCTGAAGCATAGCTTCCATCTTGTCATAAGCTTCCGTCTTCTCCCAGTTAGCTGTCTGCTGAGCTACCATCTCCATATCCGGATACTGGTCAACTACTTCATGGAATGCAGAAGAACGTACGCCTGCGTTTGTATCGGACTCTTTTCCTAATAACTCAACGTATTTTCCTTTTTCTCCCATAGCTTCTACGAATTTCTCAGCGATAGCCTTTGCACCCTGATAGTTGTTTGCTACGATCTGTGAAATAGCAACGCCCTCTGCATTGATCTCACGGTCGATGAGGAATGTCGGGATTCCGGCGTCTCTTGCCTTCTTAACAGCCTCAACAGTTGCGTCTGCACCTGCATTGTCACAGATGATTGCTGCCGCCTTGTCTGCGATCGCACTGTCAAATAACTCTGTCTGCTTTGTCGGGTCATCATCATGAGATACTGCCTTAACTTCGTATCCAAGCTCCTCAGCCTTTGCTGTAGCTGTGTCAGCCTCAGCCTTGAATGCCGGGTTAGATACAGATGGTGTGATTACATAGATAATGTTGGATCCGCCGCCCTTTAATACTTCGTCTGAGCCTTCATCCTCTGTCGGTGCCTCTGCGTCGTCCCCTGCCGGTGCCTCTGTGTTCTCTTCTGTCTTCTCTTCTTCTGCGTCACCGCTGCCTGAGCTGCAGCCCATAACCATAGCTGCTACCATAGCCACTGCGAGCAACATAGCTAATACTTTTTTGAAACCTTTCATTCTTTGTTCCTCCTTATGATTTTATAAGTATTAAATTGTTCTATATCAACAGGTTCTCCCTGCCAATATCATTTATTTTTCTGTCTTTTACTTTAATACCTCTTTTGCCTTCGCCGCAATTCCTTCAGCGTTCATCTTATAGTGATCAAACACTTCTTTTGAGGTTCCGGTGATGACTGGCGCATCCGGAAGCGCGATATTGATAACCTTCCTCGGGCACTCACTTCCTACTACCTGGCTTACCATAGAGCCAAGCCCTCCGAAAGGAGCGTGCTCTTCTACTGTAACAACCGCCTTCGCTCCTGTTGCCGCTTTTACGACAGCTTCTGTATCAAGAGGCTTCACGCAATACATATCTACAACGCCTGCGCTGATCCCTTCAGCTTTTAAAAGCTCCGCCGCATCCTTCGCCGGCTTAACCATTTCTCCGCATGCGATGATCGCAACATCTGTACCCTCACAGATCACTGTCGCCTTATCCATCTCAAACGGTACATTGCCCTCTTCATAAACAGCATCAACAGCATTTCTCCCCACACGGATGTATGCCGGCTTGTCATCCTCGATCAGAGCCTTCATCAGACACTCTGTCTGGAAATGGTCGCTCGGGATATACACTCTCATATTCGGAACTGCTGACATCGCCGCAATATCCTGTGCGGAATGATGGCTCATTCCAAGCGCACCGTAACTGATCCCGCCGCTGATTCCCACAAGCTTTACATTCGTATTCGAGTATGCCACATCAACCTTGCACTGCTCGTAGCTTCTTGTAGAAAGAAAGCATGCCGGAGATGCTGCATAGGGCTTTTTCCCGCACTTTGCAAGTCCCGCAGAGATACTTACCAGATTCTGCTCTGCAATTCCCGTCTCTACGAACTGCTCGGGCAGCTCATTGGCAAATCCCGTGAAGGATGCACTTCCTCTGGAATCGCTGCACAGCGCTACGATATCCTTATCTTTTTTCCCTGCTTCTACCAGTATGTCACATATCACCTGTTTATTTGCAATCTTAGCCATGAAGCGCCTCCTCCTTCCTCTCTGTAAGGTCTTTCCTTATCTGCTCAAGTTCCTCTGCATTCGGAACCTTATGGTGCCAGTTCGCTTTGTTCTCCATAATGGAAGAGCCTTTTCCTTTCACCGTATTCGCAATCAATACTGTTGGTTTACCCTTTACTTCCTTTGCTGTATCAAATGCTTTTTTTAGCTGGTCTATATCATTGCCGTCTGCAACGTCGATCACGTTCCACCCGAAAGAACTCCATCTCTCGTGAAGGTCATCGTGCGCCATCACATCTTCCGTATTACCGGAGATCTGTAAGCGGTTCCTGTCTACTACCGCACAGAGATTGTCAAGCTTATAATGGCTTGCCGCCATCGCGCCTTCCCATACAGAGCCTTCCGCGATCTCGCCGTCACCCATGACGGTGTACACTCTATAATCCTTGTTATCCATCTTGCCCGCAAGAGCCATGCCGACGCTTACCGGAAGTCCGTGCCCTAAGGAACCGGAGTTCATCTCGATACCCGGCAGCTTATTATTCGGATGTCCGATAAATTTGGAGCCGAACTTGCTGAACTGCGCGATCACATCCTTGATATCAAAGAATCCCTTTGCCGCCAGAACCGCATAATATGCCTCCACAGAATGCCCCTTGCTCATGATGAATTTATCTCTGTCAGAATCATCCATATTCTCAGGACTGATATTCATCTGGTCAAAGTAAATCTCTGTCAGGATTTCCATAACACTCATGTCACCGCCGATATGTCCGGCTTTGCCTTCTACGATCATGTCAATGACATTCTCTCGTAACTCATAAGCTAACGCTTTTAAATTTTCCATAGATCATTCTCCTCTTAGATATGCTTTTACGTCTTCTTCAACCGGGTCATACAGGTCCGGCTTAATGCCGATATATTTGCACGCCTCGTATAATACCGGCACTACATCCTTATGGATACCTACGCAGTGGTGAATATACGGTCCCTCCACGATCTTCGCCTCAAGGCGCTTGATGTTCTCAACCTCTACCCAGAGGTAGGTTCCCATGCCCTTCGGTCCGTCCACACCCTTTGCATTTCCAAGAAGAAGGGAATACTCGCCGTTATCCCCGTCAAAGCGGCAAAGCGTTACATCGCCGTGCTTTGCTTCTGCTGTCAGGCTGCCCGGATGGTCGAACGCCAGCGGATAAGTAAGCTGCGGCTTCTCCTGTGCAACAGAGATCGGCCACGGTCCGCAATGCTGCAAGAGCTCTCCGTTCTCAATATCTGGATGACGGATCGTCCAGTCTGCAAAAAAGCCTCTCGTCTCGTCCATTCCTGCCGCCTCTACCATGAGCGCTGTGATGGCGCCATGAATATCTGTCTCACAGACTACCGGGATTCCCTTTTCATTTAAAATGGCGTTGGCTGCGCATGGCATGATGCCGATCTCTGTCTGAAGCGCATTCCAGCACTGGATTGCCGCCGCCTTGCAGCCATACTTCTCTACCAGCTGCTCCATAGCTACTGCCAGAGCCGCTACATTTTCCACTTCATGATCCTTAATCTTCACATCCATATTTTCATTGATGTAAGCAATCATATCCGCAAGCTTCTTTCCTTCTTCCTTCACTTCCTTCATCTCTTCCGTAAGCTCCGTCATCGGAATCGGCGAAAGCTGAATATTGAATTTCTCAAGAAGCTCTCCCTCATTGCACATGGTCGTCCAGAAATCAAATGGTCTTGTAGAAATCTGTAAGATACGAATATTCTTAAAGGTTTTTACTACATTGCATACTGCAAGAAAATCTCTTAAACCTCTCTCAAATACCGGATCATTCAATCTGCAGTTCGTCATATATGTAAATGGAACCTGAAATCTTCTGAGTACCTTTCCAGTAGCAAACAATCCGCATTGCGTATCTCTAAGTCTCGTTCCGTCCGCTTCAGGCCTCTCGTCCAGCGGTCCCCACAAAAGCACCGGTACATCCAGTTCCTTCGCCAGTCTTGCGCACAGATACTCTGTACCAAAATTACAGTGAGGCAAGAACAATCCGTCGATCCTTTCTGCTTTGAATTTAGCCGCAATCTTCTTCATATCATTGTCATCGTACAAAAGCCCTTCTTCATTGACATCATCAATATCAACAAAGTTGATTCCAAGTTCTTTGAGCCTGTCGGCCGTAAGCCCTCTGTACTTAATCGCATCCGGCGCACTGAAGATACTTCTTCTTGTCGGTGCATAACCCAGTTTGATAGTTGCCATTCTTTCTTCCTCCTTTTTTCTTTACCAGCCGCGCGTCATCCGACGTGCTAATCTATATTTAGATTCTTTACACTGCCCCGTTCTATGAACTTTGTGCAAATCTGGATTTTCATCTTTTCCCGTCTGCCCGGATATCTGATATAATCCAAAGCTCTTCTTACTGCCGTCTCTCCCATATCCTGTTTGAACACATGAATTGTAGTAAGCTCCGGATGAGGTACTACGCTAAACGGAATATCATCAAACCCGATGATGGATACATCCTCCGGAATACGAACGCCCTTCTCCTGCAAAGCCCGCATTGCTCCGATCGCTATAATATCATTATCCGCAAAATATGCTGTCGCCAGCTTCGGGCTGCTTTCTAAGTATCTTTTCATGTCTTCATAGGCGCTTTCAAGCTGCGTGCCTATCGTAACCTGATATTCCTCCCGAATCGGAAGGCCGTGCTTTTCAAGCACCCGTATATATCCATATTCTCTGTAGCGGAACGCTTTTATCCTGTAGTTTCCCCTGAGATACCCGATCTCTTTGTGCCCCTTTTCCACCAGATACTCCATAGCGTGACACACAGAATCTGTATTGTTGATCATCACCGCGTCAAATCCCATATCCTCGGACCATCCGTCAAGAAGTACGATATGCCCTTTGTAACCTTTGAAAAGAAGATAATCTTCCTCCAGCATCTCAGCTCCCAGAAGAATCATGAGCGAGCTTGTATCTTCTAAAACTTCCTTAAGCCTGTCTTCAAAGCTGTCATCTTCATAATCCAGACGGCTGAATATCGTCTCATACCCCAGATCCTTCGCCTGTCTTTCCACACCTTCTATCATCGACGGGAAGAACTGGTTGTTATCTATGATCAGACCGTTTTTCCGGTACGTAACAAACTTAATCTTTGTAATCACCTTCTCCGGCTGATAACCAAGTTCCTCTGCTGTCCTGAATATCTTTTCCGATGTTTCTCTGTTAACACCTCTCTTACGGTTTAAAGCGTTCGATACAGTCGCAGGAGAAAAACCTGTCATCTGGCTTATCTGTTTTATACTGGCCTTCACTTTTTCACCGCCTTTTGTTTTTATGTTTATATTATAAACGTTTATATAAATATTTCAATATATTTTGCCAAAATATTTTGTATTTATTTATATTTTGTTTATTTTTCATAGTTTTTATTTCTAATTTTTGTCTATTATTTACAATTCATTTATTATTAATTTACATTTTATTCATATCTATTTGTGTTTTATAAAAATGTTTACATGAACTTTTATATAAACATTTTTATAAACGCGATATATAAATAAAATACCGGAACAACAGCAAAAAAATAAGAACCGATTTACTCCCGCAATTTCTATGCAGAGTTTTCAGTTCTTATCATTGCTTGCATTATGTTTATATCTGTTCCTATATCTGTCGCACGCTGCCCCGTTCCACAAAATCCGTACAGACCTGAATCTTTGTCTTGATTGTTCTCCGACTCTCTATGGAATAAAGCAACTCCCTCACCGCTGTAGCCCCCATCTCATGCTTATATACATTAATCGTCGTAAGAGGCGGATCTGATACCGCGCCATAAGGAATATTGTCAAACCCAATGATAGACACATCCCCCGGTATATCATAACCAAATTCCTTAAGCGCCTGCAGCGCCCCTATCGCAATCGTATCATTATCCACAAAAAATGCCGACGGCAAAGCAGGTTTGCCCTCAAGATATTTCTTCATTCCTTCATATGACGTCTCCATCTTCGTCCCTACCGTCGGAATAAATTCCGGTCTGACAGGCAGCCCATGAGCAGTCATCACTCGTCTATACCCAATCTCCCGATACCGAAATGCCTGTATCCGAAAATCCCCTCTAATATATCCAATCTCCTTATGTCCGTGCTCCACCAGATATTCCACTGCTTTTGCTGCCGAATCCGTATTACTGATCAATACACTGTCAAAAAAATACCTGTCGCTCCATCCATCCAAAAGAATAATCTTATTCTGTGCATGAGTGTAAGGTTCAAAATCCTCCTCCATCATCTCGGTTCCAAGCAGTACCACCGCACTCTCCTCATCCGACAGAATCTCCCGAAGCTGCATATTATATTCCGGATCATTCACATCAACATAACAGAACAGGGTTGCAAGCCCCATTAGTTTCGCCTGCTTTTCCACTCCTTCGATCACTGCCGGACGAAAAGGACTGTCATCAATAATCAGCCCGTTTCGTCTAAAGATCACAAATCTGATTCTCTTTATCTTTTCATCTGTATGGTACCCTAACTCTTCCGTAGTCTTTAAAATCCGTTCCGCAGTCTCTTTATTAACTCCTCTTTTATGATTCAGCGCATTGGACACAGTTGCCGGTGAAAACCCCGTGATCTCACTTATCTTGCGAATACTAACCTTCATATTTTTTCCCTTCCGTTCTTACTATGACCACTATAGCACATTTTTCTCAAAAAAAGAAGTATTCATACTGCCAGAAACGCAGAAAAAGAGCCGCTCCAATATAGAGCGGCTCTCACCATACCGTATAAAATTATTTAAGGTTAACCTCTGCGCCTTCAGCCTCAAGTTTAGCCTTGATCTCCTCAGCCTCTTCCTTGGAAACGCCTTCTTTTACTACCTTCGGAGCTTCGTCAACTACTGCCTTAGCCTCTTTCAGTCCAAGACCTGTAATCTCACGAACAACCTTGATAACCTTAACCTTGGAAGCACCTGCAGATACAAGCTCTACGTTGAACTCTGTCTGCTCTTCCTCTGCTGCTGCCTCTCCGCCCGCCGCTGCAACTACTACGCCTGCTGCCGCGGATACGCCAAACTCTTCTTCACATGCTTTTACTAATTCATTCAACTCTAATACTGATAACTCTTTAATAGCATCAATAAATTCAGCCGTTGTTAATTTTGCCATTTTATTATCCTCCTATAAAATATAATTCATTCCAATTGATCCGTACACAATCAAGTGTCCTACTCCGCTGCCGGAGCTTCCGCTGCTTCCTCAGTCGGAGCCCCTGTCTCTTCCGTCGACTTTGCTCCCTCACAGGCTTCTGCGCCGCCCTGCTCTGCAATCTGATTGAGAACACGGGCCAGATTGGTGATCGGCGACTGTAAGCTTCCAAGCAATTTAGAGAGAAGTTCTTCTCTTGACGGAATACTTGCCAGAGCCTGCATTCCCTTTGCATCGTAAGCTTCACCCTCAACGACACCAGCTTTGATCTCAAGAGCCTTTGCTTCTTTTGCAAACTTAGCAAGAATTCTTGCCGGAGCTGTCGCATCATCTTTCGAAATCGCCAATGCGCTCGGTCCTTCCAAGTGCTCATCTAAAGCTGCGAACTCGGTTCCTTCAAAAGCTCTCTTCATCATAGTGTTCTTACAAACCTTGTATGTGATGCCTGCTTCCCTTAACTGCTTACGAAGCGCGGTATCCTGCGCAACAGTAAGTCCGCGGTAGTCAACAAGTACAACGCTCGCTGCGTCCTTTACATCATCTGCAATGGCCTGTACGATAGGCTGTTTTAATTCAACTTTTGCCACGAATTACACCTCCTTATATTATTTTCGGTATGCTGCCAAAAAAACCTCTGCACCGTAAAGACGCAGAGGTATAAATCCATATCTGAATTTAACTCTTCCTCGGTAGGCGTTTTTATCCTTACGCTTTACAGCACCTACTGTCTTCGGCAGTTACTTGATAAAAATATCATATTGACGGTCAATTGTCAACCGTTTTGTATATAAATCACTGAGTCAGATTATACAAGCCTCATCGGGTTAATCTTAACGCCCGGTCCCATAGTAGAAGAAAGCGTCACGCTCTTTAAGAACTGACCTTTTACTGCTGCGGGTCTTGCCTTGATAACCGCCTCAATCAGCGTCTGGAAGTTGTCCGTAATCTGTTCTTCGGTAAAGGAAGCTTTACCTAACGGCACATGGATAATGTTTGTCTTATCAAGTCTGTACTCAATCTTACCAGCCTTGATGTCCTGAATTGCCTTTGTGACATCCATCGTAACCGTACCGGCCTTCGGGTTCGGCATAAGCCCTTTTGGTCCGAGTACACGTCCGAGACGTCCGACAACGCCCATCATATCTGGTGTAGCAACTACTACATCAAATTCAAACCAGTTTTCTTTCTGAATCTTCGGAATCAGTTCATCTCCTCCAACATAATCTGCTCCTGCTGCTTTAGCCTCCTCAGCCTTCGCATCCTTCGCAAATACAAGAATACGGATCTTCTTGCCTGTTCCATGCGGCAGTACTACGGCACCGCGGATCTGCTGATCGGCATGACGTCCGTCACATCCGGTTCTGATATGCGCCTCGATCGTCTCATCGAATTTGGCAATTGCGGTCTTTTTAACTAATGAAACTGCTTCCGCTACATCGTAGAGATTTCCTTTTTCGATGTTCTTTGCAGCCTCTACATATTTCTTTCCTCTTTTCATCTAAATAACCTCCTTGTGGTAATGTCGGGATAACCCTCCCACTTCTTGTTTTTACAGTTTATTCTGTTACAGTTACTCCCATGGAACGGCATGTTCCTTCGATCATACTCATGGCCGCTTCAAGACTTGCCGCGTTGAGATCCGGCATTTTAAGTTCTGCGATTTCCTGAATCTGAGCCTTCTTGATCGTAGCAACTTTTTTCTTATTCGGTGTGCCTGAACCAGATTTGATGTTGCAGGCTTTCTTAATAAGAACCGGTGCCGGAGGAGTCTTTGTGATAAAACTAAAACTTCTGTCACTGTAAACTGTAATAACTACAGGGATGATAAGATCACCCTGATCTGCGGTTCTAGCATTAAACTGCTTTGTAAACTCAACGATATTCACACCATGCTGACCAAGTGCAGGTCCAACCGGTGGTGCCGGAGTTGCTTTTCCGGCAGGAATCTGTAATTTAATATAACCTTGTACTTTTTTTGCCATTTTAATTACCTCCTTGTGGTGATGGCGGAATTAACATTCCTCCCACTAAATTTGTTTTGATTACATCTTCTTAACTTCTGCGAAACTGATTTCAACCGGCGTTTCGCGGCCAAACAGCTCAACATTGATTGTCAGACTCTGTTTCTGCAGATTCATTGACTGGATAACTCCAACTGTATCTGCCCATGCACCGGCGATTACCCGAACGGTATCTCCTTCTTCAAAGTCAACAACAAGATTCTCCTGACGAATTCCCAAAGGAGCCATCTCAGCATCTGTAAGCGGCACCGGCTTAGAGCCAGGTCCCACAAAACCCGTAACACCTCTGGTATTCCTGACAACATACCATGTATCATCATTCATAATCATATGAATCAATACATATCCCGGAAACAGTTTCTTCTGAGATGCCTTCTCCACCCCGTTTTTAAGCTCCACTACTTCCTGCATAGGAACACGGACCTCAAGTATCTGTTCTTCCAGATGTCTGTTCTCAATTGTCTTATCAATGTTGGCCTTCACTTTGTTCTCATACCCTGAATAAGTATGAACTACGTACCATTTTGCTTCCGACATATAATCACCTTTCCTGCATGCAGTTCTCATCAGCCCAGATTGACAAGGACGTCAACTCCGTGCTGGATCATGAAGTCAATCAGTGCAATGAGTACTCCAAGCACTACGGACACAGATACAACCGCTGCCGTCTGTCTTGTGAGTTCTAATTTGTCTGGCCAGATGATCTTTTTAAATTCCTTGTTAAGACCTTTAAACCAGCTCTTTTTCTGAGTCGTCTGAGTCGTTTTTCCGCTCATGTCATTCACTCCTTTGCAACGCTTACTTCGTCTCTTTGTGCAATGTGTGTGACCTGCAGAACTTACAATACTTTTTCGTCTCCATGCGCGCCGGATGAGCTTTCTTATCCTTCGTCATATTGTAGTTCCGCTGTTTGCATTCTGTACATTCCAATGTGATTCTTGTACGCACAACCTCCACCTCGCTTTATACTTCTTTGTTAATGTGTTTCATGGTAGCTTGCGAGGCTACCCCGTTTTAGGCATAAAAAAAAGACCTACTTCCATTCGCTCTGATAGAGTACCACACAAACCGGATAAAAGCAAGCCCTTTCGCGGATTTTTCTATTTTTATATTGTGTCAGACAGTTATTTTCTGAACACCCACAACTGTTTGATCTGTCCTGAAATCGAATCAAACTCCCACATTTTTTCTGAATTCGTCCTACTGTTGGGATCATTCACCTTAAGCTTCCCGTCCTCGCAGCCGACAAACACGATAAAATGTCCATCTGTCGTAAAATCACCAGGTCCCATAACCGCTACAACCGGATTTCCCACTTTCAGATTCTCAACAATTCTCTTTTCATCAAGAGGAATCTCCGTCACATCAAATCCCAGCGTCTCTCCTCCTTCGGAAAACAACGTCCACGATGTACCGCTCCCCTCTGCCGCATAGCCGTTCTCAGTAGAAAAATCCGTCATCCATTTCGGATCTTTAGACGTGTCGCCACTAAGATAAACTGTCACCATGGAAAGACATGTCGGGCCGCAGCCAGTGAGTCCCATCACATTACCCGAGTACTGATGATACCCCCATCTCTGGTCCCATTGCATAAACAGAGGCATGGAAGCACTATTCTTGTACTCACTCAAATCTATTTCCGGCTCTTCATCCTTCTTGAACGGATATTCCCACACAAAATCTTTAGTCTCCGGATTTCTCTCATAGAGTTCTAAAAGCTCTGCAGGATACGCATCCATAGTGAGTCCCTTTTTTTCAGCGAACTCTTCTAGAGTTTGCGGCGAAGTTTTTTCAGGAACTGAGACTTCTTTTTCTTTAAAGGCTCTGGAAACTAGAAATCCTCCCACCAGAATCACAAGCGCCGCCATCTCTATTCCAATAATTTTGATTCGCCGGATGCGCTTTTTTCTGCGCTTTATAGATGTTCTGCCTCTTTTTCGGCTTTCTCCATATCTTCTGCCGCCTTGTAGTCTGTATCTGTTATTCCCTCTTCTGTGTTCGCTATCCGTTTCTCTGTACCCCATCCACGCTCCCCTTCCTTCATCACGTAAATTTATCCAAATTTAAAAGAAGCTCTCTTCGCCTACATAGAGTATAACAGAAAATGAGCTTCCTTTTCTTTAGATTTTTATAAAAAAACAGCTTTTTTTCTTTAGATTCCTGAAATTTTTCTTAAATTCGTTTTCAGAATACAATCACGGACACAATCGGAATCGTAATGACCGACAGCATTGTTGTAAGGGCAACTCCTTTCGCTGCCAGTTCAAAATTGGAGTCATACTGCTGCGCAAGCATAACAACCATACTTGCAACCGGCGTCGCCAGCATGATCATACATACATGACAAAGCAGATCGTTATCAAGAATCCGGACCACCAGCAAAGTCCCTGCTACCGGAATGACCAAAAGCTTTACCGCCGTATAGACAAGCAGTTTCACATCTGCAAACAATTCTCTAAGCCTGATTCCGGCAAGAGAAATTCCAATTGCCATCATGCTCAGAGGCGCTGTAAGAGCGCCAAATCCACTGACCGTACTCTTAAAAAACTGCGGAACCGGAACATTTCCAAGATATAGTATAATCGCGGCAATCCCGGACACTACCCCTGCATTCAGGATATTCCGCCACTGGAAATCCGCTTTTTTACTGCCCTTTTGATTTACAATGTGAATTCCATAAGTATAAATCAACATATTGAAAGGCAACGTAAAAATCGCCGCATACAAGAGCGCCTCATTTCCATAAGTTGCCGCAATCACCGGGAATCCCATATAACCGATATTATTAAAAATCGTCATTAATTTGTAGGTGCCGGCTTCATCCTCCGAAACATGCAGAATCTTCGGCATGGTCCATCCAAGTACCATAAGCGCTGCAAACATTGCTACGGCAAGAACAGCCGCCTCCAAAAGCTTATCCGGCGCAATTCCCTTCTCCCCGTTAACTGCCGAAGAAATGAGAAGTGCCGGATTTGCAACATTAATAACAAGCCATGAGATCGTCCTGCTGTTTTCCAGATCAAGCTTCCCTGTCTTTGCACATCCGTATCCCACAGCCATATAGATAAATAAAATAATCATCTGCTGCAATAGTAACATATTTTCCCCCAAGCCTGTATCCCACTTAATTTCCGCATTCTATACTAATCTCGTTAAAAAGCTTTAATACATCTTCCACACACATCTCTTCTTTTTCTTTCCCCTTTTTATCAAGAATCGTCTCGCCCTGATGCAACATAAGAAGACGGTTACCATATTCTATGGCATATCTTAAGTTGTGCGTCACCATGATCGTCGTAAGCTCTTTTTCCTTTACGATCTTGTCCGTAAGCTCCATGATCATCTCTGCCGTCTTCGGATCGAGCGCCGCCGTATGCTCATCCAAGATCAAGAATTCAATTGGCGTCATAGTAGACATCAGAAGTGCCATTGCCTGTCTCTGCCCGCCGGAAAGCACGCCAACCTTTGTGTCCATCCTCTCTTCAAGGCCAAGGTTTAATTGTCTCAACTGTTCCTTATAGTAATTGATACGAGATTTGTTCGTCCCCCGCGAAAATCCGTAAAACTTACCCTTATTGTCAGCCAGAGACATATTTTCCAGAATCGTCATGGACGGACATGTACCCATCGCCGGATTCTGATATACACGCCCGATCTTCACATTGCGCTTATACTCTTTATCTCTGGTAATATCTCTGCCGCCCATGAGAATCTGACCAGACTCCGCTGCTATGCTCCCGCAGATAATGTTCAGCATGGAGGTCTTTCCAGAACCGTTGCTCCCGACAACAGATATAAAATCTCCTTTTTCCACCTTCAGATTAAAATGGTCAAACAGACACATCTCGTTGACTGTACCCGGATTATAGAATTTCTGAATCTCTTTAAGCTCAAGCATTTTTATCCACCTTCGCCTTTCTTTCCATACTGATAATAAGAATGATCAAAAACAGTACCGCCGTGATCAGCTTCATAGCCTGAGGTTCAAAATTCCGAAGCGCCGCTGCCACGCAGGCTTTGTAAATAATGGAACCGATGATCACTGCCGTCGTCGCCTTAAAAGCTGTCAGCCTTTTAAACAAACTTGTTCCGATGATCACACTAGCAAGACCGATAACGATCGCACCGGTTCCCATAGATATCTCAAACACCCTTTCCTCCTGTGCAAATACACATCCTGCCAAAGCCACCAATCCGTTAGCGATTGCAAGACCTAAGATTTTCACATTACCCTGATCCTTCGCAAGAGCGGTTACAACTACATCATTGTCTCCCACCGCCCGAAGAAGGTATCCGGACTTCGTTTTTAAATACAGATCCAGTAATATTTTACAGATCACCGCAATCATCAGAATGAGGATCACTGTTGCATAGGGCGCAATTCCCTGAGGAATCGCACCGCTTAAAAATTCATTTTTAAATATCGTCTCCTGAGAAAACAGCGGTACATTCGCTGTCCCTGCAATATAGAGGTTGATCGTCCATAGCGCCGTCATCATAATGATACCCGACAGCAGATCCCTTACCTTGCATTTTACATGGATGAGACCCGTACAGATTCCCGCCAGTGCTCCTGCCAGAAAAGAAAGCGGAAGCGTAAGGTATGGATTCATCCCCCGTGTAATAAATGCCGCAGTGATCGCCGCCCCTAAAGGAAAGCTTCCATCCACCGTAAGGTCCGGAAAATCCAGTATCTTGTATGTGATATAAACCCCTAATGCCAGGATTCCATATATCAGCCCCTGTTCTGCTATTGATACAAAAAAATCCATGAAAATGCCTCCCATTTATTTACTCTGTGATCTCATCAAAACTCTCTACTGCTGTATCCTTAAGTTCCTGCGGCACTGTGATCCCGAGATTCTCCGCCACCTTATTATTTACATAAAAGCCCGGTTCTGTGATAAGCTCAAAATTCATCTCAGATGCCTTCTTCTCACCCTTTAATACCTGCGCCGCCATCTTTCCCGTCTGCTTGCCAAGGGCAATATAATCAATTCCTTCTGCCGCAAGACAGCCGATCTTAACCTGCTCTATCTCACTTCCGAATACCGGAATCTTTTTGTCGTTTGCTTTCTCGAGAATTGTCGGAAGCGAAGCAACTACCGTGTTGTCCGTTAAGTTCGTAATGCAATCTACCTGACTCAGAAGATCATCTGCCGCAAGCGCCACATCTGCCGTAGCCGTGATACCTTTTTCTACTAATTCAAATCCGTACTTTTCTACCAGTGCGTCATATTCTTTAATTGTGAAAACGGAGTTCGCCTCGCTTGTCGTATACATAATTCCAAGCTTCTTCGCATCCGGAAGGATCTGCCGCATCATCTGAAGCTGTGCCTCTACCGGAAGCTTATCAGAAGTTCCGGTAACCTCACCTACAGGCGTTCCATCTTCACCGGCGAGCTCAGCGACCACCGGATCTGTCACTGCCGTATAGATAACCGGAATTCCTGCGTCCATCGCCGCATTGTAGGCGCTTTGTGCCGTCGGTGTGGCAATCGCACAGATCATATCCACCTTATCAGATACAAAGCTTCCGGATATCTGCCCTGCCGTTCCCATATCAGCCGCTGCGTTCTTAAGATCCACTGTCAGGTTATCGCCTTCCTTGATGCCTGATTCCTCAAGCCCGGCAAGAAATCCTTCCCGGCAATTGTCAAGCGAGCCATGCTCCGCAAACTGAGAGATACCGATCTTGTAGCTTTCCTTGCCGGAAGAACCATCTCCCGTAGAACTGCCGCCCGAACCGCCTGCACATCCTGTTGCCATTACTGCTGCCATTGCTGCTGTTAATAATCCTGCTAATAATTTGTTTTTCATTGTTTCATTCTCCTTTTTCTTTTCTTATTTTTCGCTGTTAGGAGAGAATATTTTACAGAAGCGGTACTTTAGATAAAAAAAACGCCCCAAACCTTACGGTTTGAGACGGTAATATAATCTATATTATCGCGGTACCACTCAAATTGACAAACGTCCACTCTCTCATGTACTAACATACACTCCTGATTGATAACGGGTTCGGTTCCCGACAGGCCATACTCTCTCAACTGATTTCCGGCTGCCCTCGAAAGTCCATTCATCTATCTGCTCCATACGACAATCCCACCACCTGCCGCTCTCTGTAATTTCACTCGATAAACTACTACTCTTTCTCAACGGTTTCTGATATTTACATTATTCACTTTAATCTATTAACGTGCATTTGTCAACAACTTTTTTTAGTTTTTATCTATTTCCCGCTTCCCATATAAAAACGGCCCGGCCACCTTATGATTAAAAAAGTCTATAAGAGGCCCCATAAAAAATGCAGTAATAATCGTTCCTACACCTGCGATAGCCGGAAGCTTTTGAAGCGCTCCTCCTGACATCAGATATAGAGCACAGCCGACAGCCACGCATACCAGATCCGTGATAATCCGAATAAATTTAAATTTTCCTATATGCCACTTATTCACCAAAATCAACGCAACCGCATCATAGGTAGACACTCCCATATCCGCAGTAAAATAAAATGCGGAGCTGAAACACATAACACCCACGCCGATTAAAAAAGATACGATACGAAACCCTATAGACGGGCCGGAAAATATCTGTCTCAAAAAATTGTACGAAAACTCTACAATGTAGCCCAGCAGAGAAAGATTGATGATCGTTCCAAGTCCTATGTAATGGCGGTCCGCAAAAAGGCTGAACATTAAAAGGCATATATTCGCAATCACGTATAATGTACCGAATCTGATCGGAATCGCAGAATCCAGTCCCGCCATAAACGACTGGAACGGATCTACTCCAAACGCTGCCAGCTTAAAAAATCCCACACTGATACCGCATAATACAATACCAAAAACAGTCATTCCGACACGTTTGCAGAATAACTTTTTATCCTGATCTTCTTTCATAGCCTTGATCCTCCCGTATTATATATCCTCGAACTTACGAAATACAATTTATCACGTATCAGTTCGGATTTCAACAAAAAAATCCTATGCTCCTGCAAACTGGCTCTGAAACAGATTCTGGTAGAATCCGCCCTGCAAAAGCAGTTCCTCATGACTGCCCTGCTCGATGACCTGTCCGTCCTTCATAACAAGTATTACATCCGCCTCCCGAATCGTAGACAGCCGGTGTGCTACGATAAAACTAGTCCTTCCTTCCATCAGTCTGGCAAATGCCTTCTGTATCCGTATCTCTGTTCTCGTATCGATAGAAGATGTGGCCTCGTCCAGAATCAGCATCGGCGGCCTTACAAGCATTAGTCTTGTGATACACAAAAGCTGCTTCTGTCCCTGTGACAGATTGCCGCCATCCTCAGTAATCCACGTATCATACCCCTTTGGCAGACGTTTGATAAAGCTGTGGGCATGGGATGCTTTCGCTGCCGCTGTAATCTGTTCCTCTGTGGCATCCGGTTTTCCCATGATAATATTATCCCGGATCGTCCCTGTCTTAAGCCATGTCTCCTGAAGCACCATCCCGTATCCGGCGCGCAGGCTGTGCCTTGTCATCTCCCGGATATCAACGCCTTCTACCTGAATGCTCCCTCCCGTAACATCATAAAAACGCATCAGAAGATTGATAAGCGTCGTCTTCCCGCATCCGGTCGGCCCTACAATTGCAATTCTCTGTCCCGGCTTTACGTCTAAGTTAAAATGCTCAATCAGTTTCCGCTCCGGTACATAAGAAAAAGATACGTCGGACAGCTTGATATTTCCCTTCACACGGTTAAGCCTTACCGCATTCTCTGTCTCTGGGACCTGTGCATCCTCCTCGATCAGGTCGAATATCCTCTTCGCGCATGCAATCGCATTCTGAAGCTCTGTCACCACGCCGGATATCTCATTAAACGGCTTCGTATACTGGTTCGCATAACTCAGGAAACTGGTAAGCTGTCCCACACTCAGAGAACCATTGATCACTCCAATCGCCCCTGTCACACCGACGCCTGTGTATACCAGACTGTTGACAAACCGTGTGGCCGGATTCGTAATAGAGGAGAAAAACACCGCTTTCAGCGAATAGTCCCGAAGGCGTACATTCACCTCATCAAATCTCTCCATAACATGTTCCGTCTGTCCGAATGCCTGTACGATCTTCTGGCTGCCGATCATCTCCTCGATCAGTCCTGTCTGCTCTCCTCTTGTCTCGGACTGCAGCTTAAACATGGTGTACGTACGCTTCGCGATAAACCCCGCCACAAGGAACGATATCGGAGTAATCAGCACAACAACAAAAGTAATCTTTATATTTACAGAAAGCATAAAGCAAAATGTTCCCACAATCGTCGCCGCTCCTGTGAAAAGCTGGGTAAAACCCATCAAAAGACCGTCCGCAAACTGATCCACATCCGCAATTACCCGGCTCACGACCTCACCGTAAGAATGGCTGTCAATATATTTAAGCGGAAGAATCTCTATCTTCTGAAACGCATCATTCCTGATATCCTGCACAATCTGATACGTCATCTTATTGTTGCAGATATTCATAAGCCACTGGGCAAGTGCAGTAATCAGAATACAGATTCCTATCTGCCACAGGATTTCTATCACTCCCCCAAAATCTACCTGTCCTTTTGCGGCGATACAATCCACGGCTTTTCCCGTAAGCTTCGGGATATAAAGGGTAAGTGCAACCGTGATCACCGACAGAAGGATGGTAAATACAAGAATTATCCGGTAACGCCCGAGACGGTAAAATACCTTTTTTAATGTTTCTGCCTGTCTGTCGTCCTGTTTCTTTTCCATCTTACTGCGCCTCCCTCCCCGCCGTCTTTGCATCTTTTGGGAACTGCGAATAGTAAATCTCCCGATAGATCCCACAGCTCTCAAGAAGCTCTTCATGGGTCCCAAGTCCTGCCATCTCTCCATCATCCAGTACAAGAATCTGGTCAGCGTACATGATAGAAGATGCCCGCTGGGATACGATAAACACAACAGGACTGCCCTTCATCCGCCGGATCGCAGCGCGCAGCTTCGCATCCGTAGCAAAATCAAGCGCTGAAGCGCTGTCATCCAGGATCAATATATCCGGCCGGCGCACCAAAGCGCGCGCTATTGTAAGGCGCTGTCTCTGTCCGCCTGACAGGTTCTTCCCATCCTGAGCAATCTGAAATTCCAATCCTTCTTCCTTGCCGTCCACAAACTTCTTCGCCTGCGCTGTCGCAAGCGCCTCCCAGAGTTCTGCTTCCGAAGCATCTTCATTACCCCAGCGAAGATTTTCCGCAATCGTCCCTTTGAATAAAACCGCCTTCTGCGGAACAACACTGATATTTTTTCGCAATGTCTGAAGCTTATACTCTTTGACATCTTTTCCGTTAATTCTCACTTCGCCGGAAAGTGTATCATAAAACCGAGGGATCAGATTTACAACCGATGACTTCCCAGAGCCCGTCCCTCCGATAATTCCTATAGTCTGCCCCTTATCAGCCCGAAAACTGATATCGCTCAGAGAGTCCGCCCCTGCACCGTCGTAGCGCATAGAGACATGGTCAAATTCCACAAAAGCCGCACCATCCCCTGTCTTCTGATAATCCGCATCTCCATCCGGCATCCCCGCCTTCTCCTCAAACACGCTCTGAATCCGGTTACCGCAGGCAATTGCCTTTGTCACCGTAATAATCAGGTTTGCAAGTTTCACTAGTTCTACAAGGATTTGGGACATATAGTTAATAAGCGCAACAACTTCTCCCTGTGTGATGATTCCTGCATCCACCCTGACTGCACCCACATAGATCAGCACGATCAGCGCCCCATTCACAACGATATAGGTGGTTGGATTCATAAGCCCTGAAAGCCGTCCCACATATTTCTGTGCATCAGTTAATTCCTGATTGCTCTTTTTAAAGTATCTTTTCTCGGACTCTTCTTTATTGAAAGCGCGAATCACCCTTGCTCCTGTCAGATTCTCCCTTGTGATCAGAAGTACCTTCTCCAGATAAGTCTGCACCCTTTTATACAGCGGCATAGTAATAAGCATAATTCCGAACACAACAACAGACAGCAGAGGAATCGCCACCGCAAATACAAGCGCCCCCTGCACATCTACTGTAAACGCCATTACCATCGCACCTAACACGATGAACGGCGAACGAAGAAACAGCCGAAGCACCAGATTCACTCCTGACTGCACTTGATTGATATCGCTGGTCATTCTCGCAATTAACGTAGATGTTCCAATCGTATCCATCTTCGCATAACTAAAATTCTGAATATGTGAAAACAAAGATTTTCTGAGTTCTGTCGCAAAGCCCGTCGCCGCTTTTGCCGAGAAATATTGTGCCGTAATAGAACAGGTAAGCCCGACAATCCCGAGCGCTACCATAATCAGGCACATCCTGACTACGTATGATTTATCACCATTCGCAATTCCATTATCAATGACTGCCGCCATTACAAGTGGAACAAGAAGCTCAAAAGATGCCTCTAAAAGTTTAAATAAAGGTGCAAGAATGGTTTCTTTTTTATAATTCCGTAAATATATAAGCAGTGATTTCATTCTTTACTTTTTCTGTTTTCCTCCAAAAATTTCGCAACTTCTTGGTTAAACAAGTCAAAATTCTCATTTGCAATAAAATGATTTCCCGGAATAACAGCAAACTTTGCCGCTGGAAGCTTATGAAATATCTTCTTGCTGTGACTCTTTTTAATCATATCATCCTCCCCGACAATAACCAGCGTCGGGACACGAACCTCTTTAAGTTCATTAAACGGAATATGCGGTTCTTTTACCATCAGATGCAAAAACTCCATCTTCTTGTACGCTTCATCGTCTGTGTCTGCCGCCGCCTTTGCCGCCCTGTATTCTTTCATCAGCGAGAACTGTACTGATGTTTTTAATCCTCTGGGGTTTAAGTTTCCTCCGTTTAAAATCAGGCGGTTCACCCGCTCCGGATGCCGGATCGTAAAGAGAAGCGCAATATTAGCCCCGTCGGAAAATCCGAGCATATCCGCCCGCCTGATATTATGCTCTTTCATAAAATCATATAAATCATCTGCAAACTGGCTGATTGTAAACGGAGCACTTCCTCTGGGAGATTTCCCATGTCCTCTAGTGTCTACCGCGATCACCTGATAGGACTTTTGAAAAAACACTATCTGATGACCGAAGTAAGTTATGTCCTCTCCGTTCCCATGCAGCAATATAAGCGGCTCCCCGCTCCCCCTCACAATATAATGAAGCTGTACGTCCATGCAAACTCTTCCTCTCTCTTCTTTAGTTATTAATTGTGACAGCAATCACTGCTGGAATTTTGTTCCTAAAGATAATATTATCATATGCTTTCTTATTTTCCAATCGAATTTTCGATTTTAATAAAAGGATTTTAATAAAAGAATATTAGGTTTCATCGCACAATACAATTATCTTTCTTGGTGTCGTCTGGGGCGGTATACTTCTGGTTGTTATTGTATAATAAACCAGTAATGTATGGTCTCCAAGATTGCATGTAATATTCTGTCCATTCAGTGTTCTTATCAAAGTCCCTCCTGCTATATTAAGCTGCAGTGTATTGTCCGCCGCCGTAAGGTCTGAATCAAAATAATTCAGCATTACCTGTTCATTTCTTCCAAGCTGTGTAATAAGCTGTGCCTGATACTGAGGCGGAAAGATTAACGGCACTGGCAGAGTGTTGTCATAAAATGCCGCCACACGCATCCCCTGCCGAAGTTGTCTGCTGTCTATCACTATCGTATCCATACTTAAGAAAAAGTTCACGATCCCATCCTCTGTACGAAGTGATAGCATCTGACTGCAGCAATCGTTTCCCCTTGTAATATTCACTATTATTCCTATTACCGGAACTAAATTTGTATAATCCATAAAATATCTCCAACGCTTTTTCTATAAGTTATGCAGTCTGCATAGTTTTGGTTCTTCTCAGTCTCAAATCTTCAAACTTACCGTACTCTTGACATTTTTACAAAAACCATGCACAATAATAATGTTATTAATCCAAAAGAGGTGATAAATTTGTGTTCAAAAGATTTACAGAAAGAGACGAAAAACATGGAGCCGCTTGATAAATACAGAGACAGTCTGGACACGGTTTATGATATTATGTCCGGTCTGGATAAATATTCTACCGTAGAGGTATTGTTTTATGCAGCGCAGATGCTTTCTGTCCTGATAGACAGTCCTGACGTAGCAGTATATACTGTAGCAAATGCCGATTATGCCCGGCTGTTTGCCGCAACTTCCCAGAATGCCCGGAAACTCGGGAATTCCATAAAGTATACTACTATGAACGAACTGTACGATCAGTTGACAGACGGCCATATCTATATCAACAAGAGCGGGGATACCGATCTTCCGTTATTGGCAGGCGCTGTATACTCCAAAGATGAGATGCAGATTATCCTGATGTTCTGGGGTATTCCAGACGAAGAGCTGACCTCCCGACTGGCAAACCGTCTGACCGTAATCATATCACTGATCCAGAACGCGATTCTGCGTGCGAAGCTTTCTTTGTCAAGCTTTAGACGCCGTCATCACATGGAGGGAACGAATGTACTGGATGAAAAATCATTTACAGCTCTTGTGAAAACATTCCTTGAAGCTAAAGAAAAAGGCCTGACTGAATGTACGCTTTTGGAAATCGTAATGGGCTATGAAGATTATGAACAGATCTCACTGCATCTTGCGTGTAACATACGCCAGTCAGACTATATGGGAATCATGGAAGGCGGGAAACTTTACATACTTCTTTCCAACACAGATGCAACAAATGCGGAGGTTGTCCGGGTTCGCCTGCATAAGCTTGGCTATAACAGTGTGTTGAAAGAGACCATGATTTAAGATGATTTGGATTATCCTTTTTCTGATAATCGGATGGCTGACGATAGGATAAAAGGGCATTAAATAAGCTGCCGCACTTTCACAGGCGCGGCAGCCCATTTATTAAAAATCCGCCTCTATGTAGAGGTTATCTGGAAGGATTTTATCTGCAACTTCTTCCTGCCAGTTGTCTTTCTCAACTTCGTCTATAGATACTGAAAAATATTTTGCATCCATATTCATCTCTTTCATCAGGAAATCCCTTGTCTTCTTGGCAAGCGCTCTTTTCACTTCTTCCGACCTGCCCGGATACATTTTAATTGAAATATGCGGCATAATCTCTTCTCCTTATCCCCACTGTGTACCAACTCCTGCTTCCAGAGCCTTCTCATAAATAGTCTTTGCAGTTACAAGATCCTGCGCTCCTACTCCAACTGTCTCATACACGATAATCTCATCATCATTTTCTCTGCCAATCAGTTCTCCCTTGATGACTTTTCCGATATCCCCGGTGAAATCATCCTCCGTTATGATTCCTTCCTCCAATGGTATCAGGATATCTCCGGACTCCGAAAGAACCGCTTCCTGAGAATCAAAGTAAATCTTCGCTGCACGCGGCAGTATCGCCGGATCCATCTCCTGCATATGGTGCTGGTATGCGCCTACACAGCTTATGGTACAGCCTTTTTTAATCTTTGTCCCATCAAATACAGGCTGGGATGATGGCGTGACTGTGATCAGAAGATCCGCATCATCGATCGCTTCGTCAGAGGATTTTACTGCTTTGATCTTTGTCCCATATGACTGCAGTTCTTTTTGCATCTGCTCTGCAAATTTCGCTGTTCTCTCATAATTCAGGTCAAATACCCGCACTTCCTCAAGTTCTCTCACCGCAATCATCGCCTCCAACTGTGTGGCGGCCTGACCTCCGGTTCCGATCAGTGCGCCAATCCGGCAGTCCTTCTTCGCCAGCATATCAAATGCCACGCCAGAAGATGCCCCTGTCCGAAGCTGCGTCACATAAGTACCGTCCAGAACTGCCGTCACAACGCCTGTCTTCCCGTCGATCAAAAGCACCTGCGCTGGTGATGTGGGCAGCCCGTTGTCAATATTATGAGGGAAAATATTGACTGTCTTCAGAGCCGCCGTATCCATCTCCTCTACATATGCCGGCATGAACAGAAAGCAGCCGTCATATCTCGGCGCCTGAATCTTTGTGCGAAGCGGCGAATCACATTTCCCCTCTACTACAAGCGTGAACGCCTTTTTATCTGCCTCCACTGCCTCGCGAATTGAAAATACCTTTTTAATATCCTCTCTTGACAAAAGTAACATGTTTTTCCTCCTTATGCATTTTTCTTCTCTTTCATTAATGTAATAATAAAAGATGCTGACATATAAATCAATACTAAAGCAACAATATAAGTCAATGCAGTAATCGGCATTGATTTAACAATGTAATATGCCACAAATACTCCAATCACTCCTGTAATCGATGCAATCATAGCCGCGCCTCTGTTATATCTGCCGTTTCTGATAAACTCCACACTTGCCGGCGGCATCAAAAACGCACAGGAACCCATCATGATCGGGAAGGCAACTGTAAGATTCATCCCTAAAAGAGCGCATAATGCCATACATGGCGCATATAAGCCAACCCCGCAAGTCATCAGGGCGCCTAATACAAAATTAACTAAGATTCCAATGATCAGTTTTGCACCTGTAAGTCCTGTCGCATCTCCCATAATCCCAAATGGTCCGATTCCATTAATCTTAACTACAAGCACCACAGCTACAAAAGGCAGTGTCACCGCCAGCACTCCTCGGATCGCATTGATCGGGAGCTTGCACACGATCTTCGCTCCGACAACGGCTCCCAGAACTGACGCCGCGATCATCGTAATCAGGGTAATCGGCTCCACCTCCACAATATCCAGAAACAGAAGAAACTCTACTGCAACCGGAATAGCAAAGATTACATTTCCGTTCCCCGGAAGTTCATCATCCGGACTCAGCTTCGTAAATTTGAAGAATGCTGCCTGAGTTGCATTGCTCCCGACTCCAAGCGTATCCAGAATATTCAGAACAAATCCCATGATTCCATACAGTACTTTATTCAGCATAGATTCATTTTTCGGTCCATTTTTAATTACATCCCTGAAGAGGAAGGCTCCATAAAATATAACAAACAGAATCGTAATAACCCGAAATGCAAGTATCATCATAACTTATCCTCCTTGTCTATCTGTCAAAACACGCATCCAGATCCCACGGCTGCATCGCTCCGCCTTCCTCTGCCGGACGGCACATCTTCGCATAAATATTAAGACATCCTTTTGCTTCTTTTAACGGCGGGCATATCCACGCCTTTCTTCTTCTCTCAATCTCATCTTCCGTCACCAGAAGGGAAATCTCTCCTCCGTTAATATCCATGACGATCTCATCTCCGTTTTCTACAAGGGCGATCAGACCTCCGTCATAAGCCTCCGGCGATACATGACCTACGATTGCTCCAAAATTAAATCCGGAAAATCTCGCATCGGAAATCAACCCGACACTCTTATGCAGACCTTTTCCGATCAGGGCGTCGATACTCAGCATCAGCTCTTTCATGCCCGGCGCTCCCTTACACCCTTCATAACGAATCACGATGATGTCTCCAGGAACGATCTCGCCCGCCTGAATCGCGTCAAAGGCCGGTCTGTCTCCGTCGAATACCTTTGCTTTCCCCTTCAAATACTTCACTTCTTCATAGACAGCCGTAGGACGGACGATAGCACCATTCGGCGATAAGTTTCCTCTTAGAATCTTTAATCCCGGTTCATTAAACAGTGGTTTTTCCAGAGAATGGATAACCTGATTCTCCCGAGGCGTTACCTTTGACAGCATTTCCTTCCACGTAATTCCATACATGCCCGGTACATCGGTAAAAAGCTTGCTCTCCAACTGCTTCATGACATTCATGACGCCGCCGGCATAATGAAAATCAACGACTGTATAAGGGCCGCTTGGCACAACTGCATTGATACACGGAATCTCTCCTGCGTATTTTTCAAAATCCGCCAGTGTCATCTTGATCCCCAGCTCATAGGCATAGGATTGTAAATGCAGTACCGCATTGGTGGAACCTGCCACTGCCATATCAAACATAATCGCATTCATCAGTACTTCCTTTGTGATCAGCTCTGACGGCTTCCGCCCTGACTTTACAAGCTCTACCGCATATGCTCCGGCTTCTCTTGCTTTTCTAAGCTTTGCATTATCAGACGCCGGGATCGTTGCCGTACCGGGGAGTACCAGATTCAGAACTTCTCCTAACATCTGCATCGTGTTCGCCGTTCCCATAGAAGGACATGCACCGAAAGACGGACAGACACTGTCCTCCAGACCAAACAGCTCTTCCTCTGTCGCGCCGGAAAAACGTGCCGCATCCAAATCTGCCTCCACAACCGTCTTACCGCAGTACTGTCCCGGCTGCATCGAGCCGCCCGTCACAACCATAGACGGAATATCAAGCCGCATTGCCGCAAGATAACATCCGGCAATGATATTGTCGCAGGACGCAACCATAACAAGACCGTCAAAATTATGTACTCTTGTGACAAATTCAACAGACATGGCAACAATATCTCTTCCTACCTGCTCATATTTCAATTCTTCCGCTCCATTTGCCAGATTGCCGCAGGTTGCCGGAATCCCGAATTCTACCGGCACACCGCCTGCCGCCCAGATTCCCTCCTTGACCGCCTCGGCAATCTGACGCAGATGCGCAGATCCCGGCGATCCTGCCATATATGAATTCGGTACGCCGATATGCGGTTTCTTCCTAATATCGCTGTCCGAATATCCGGCTGCCTTCATCATGACACGCCGGTGCGCTGCTTCTGCTCCATTCCAAAATTCTGTACCCATATTTCTCCTCCTTTTTTATCTGCCATCGCTATCCACGGTCTGCAAGCCGCTCATAGCAACCCTCTGTCATTCGTTCTCGCCGAATTATCATAGTTCCTCTTGACAGCTATTTATCTCTTATGTTAATAATAAAGAAAACTTATAGATAAATAAACTTAAGGTTATTTATTAAAGTTAGAAGTTCCGCTTATAACTCCGATAAACATTGAATTTCGGCTGACCTTTTAAGCTTTATTAATTTTAAGTATTAATTTTTCTTATATTTCGAGGTAAAAACAGTGAGCAAATATGAAATCATACTAGATGTGTGCAAGACAGGCAGCATTTCAAAAACAGCAGCCAAGTTCAATTATACGCAGTCTGCCGTCAGCCAACTGATCAAAAGCTTTGAAAAAGAACTGGGACTTTCCTTGTTTAAACGTACCAAACACGGCGTCTCGCTCCTGCCAAACACCGAAGAGATCGTTCATTCTCTGGAAACCATCTGTTATGAGGAGAAAAAAATACAACAAACCGCTGCCGACCTTTTAAGCCTAGACAGCGGTTATATCCGTATTGGTTCGATTCAGAGCATTTCCTATCACTGGCTGCCGGATATTTTGCGGAAATTTTCAGAAGTTTATCCTAAAATTACTTTTGATTTATATGTGGAAGGTTTCCGTCCCCTTATTGCCAACTTAAAGAATAACAAACTGGACTGCATCTTTGTCTCGCGTTATTCCGTTCCTGATTATCCTTTCATCCCTTTGGGAAAGGATGAACTTATGCTGGTGACTCCAAAAGAACATCCCCTTTCCGAGCAGGTTGCCGTCTCCCTTTCCGATGTTGACAAACAGGACTTTATACTAACCTGTGACCGGCTTGACTACGAGACAGGAAAGATCTTTGAGATGAACGGCATACGCCCTAAAATACGCTATCAGGTTAATGAAGATTTTGCAGCTCTGAAGATGGTCGAAAAAGGATTCGGTATCACGATTTTGCCAAAACTGCTGTTACATAATGCACCCTTTGATATCTGTGTACGCTCCTTTACAGAGCATTACTCCCGTGTTCTGGGCGCCGCGCATCTTCCGGACACGCAGCCTTCCCCTGCCACATTAAAGTTCTTATCTTTTGCAGAAGAGTGGAGCGGATCTATGTCTCCATAATATCCGCTCCTTTTTTTCAGTCATATATTGCCAGAGATATCCCGCCGCAAAGAACCTATGACAGTTCTTCCATCAGCTCCTTCTCTTTACTCATCCACAGATATAAAAACCGGTCTGCATCAAGGCGGAGTCCCGCGGCATTGTCCGGTTCCATCGCCTTATCCGCCACCTCATTAAAAAGCTGGATGAAATTAATCTTCTCATGTACATCAAATCCACCCACAGCTTCCCCGATAAAATTTCCGAATCCAACTCGTGGAATCTGAGCTGTAAGCACACTGTCTCCCTGATACCAGACATCCATCTGCTCTTTCAAAAGCTTCTGCTTATACTCCTCCTCACTTTTCAGGGCATGGACATAGGCATACCTTCCTATTTTCTCAAACAAATTTACTAATATTATCTATATATTTATATTACTATGTTTTTAATCATCCGGTAATAAAGAACATATGAAAAATGAAATCTTTACAGCAAAACGGACTGCAGCACATGCCGCAGCCCGCTCTTTTACTGTATTTTCAACTTATGCTTTCTCTCTGGAAAAATATTCTTTTACCAGCTTCACAACTGTTCCTGACAGCAAGAATAATGCTACCAAGTTTGGAATCGACATCAGACCGTTACATGTATCTGCGATTCCCCAGATAATTCCAAGATCTATTGTCGCTCCAAGAATTGCCACCAGCGCATACACCAGCATAAATGGTTTTACGATCTTTGTTGAGAATACAAATTCTACACATCGCGCTCCGTAAAGCCCCCATCCAAGAATAGTCGAGAATGCGAAACAACACATCGCGATCGCTGTGAAGATAGATACCCAGTTTCCGTAAGTGGATGTAAATCCGGAAATTGTAAGTTCAGCTCCCGCCGCATCCCCGTAATTAATGCCGACACCGCTGCAAAGAATTACCAGCGCCGTAAGTGTACAGATCACGATCGTATCTGCAAATACCTCAAAGATACCGAACATCCCTTGCTTCACCGGCCGATCAGTATCAGCGCAGGCATGGGCAATAGAGCCCGTACCGATTCCGGCCTCATTTGAAAAGATCCCTCGGGATACACCCCTTCTCATAGTAATCAAAAAGCTTCCTACCACACCTCCCGTAAATGCCGTAGGATTAAATGCGCCTGCGAAAATCATCTTAAATACTTCCGGCACACGTCCGGCATTTAGAAATACTACTCCCAGTGCAAGAATAACATAAAATACTGCCATAAACGGAACCAGCTTCTCTGTTACACTTCCGATACGCTTTACTCCGCCTAAAAGGACGATTGCAACCAGAATCGCTATTATAATACCAATAACCAGATTAACCGTTCCGACCTGTGCATTGTCAATGATTCCATAGTTGATAAGAGCTGAATCAATGGATGCTGTAATTGTATTAACCTGCGTAGCATTACCTGTACCCATTACAGTCAGCCCGCCCAAGATTGCATAGATAACCGCCATCCAGTACCAGTTTTTCCCCAATCCGTTCTTTATGTAGTACATCGGTCCTCCGACATAATCTCCGGCCGAATTCTTTTCACGGAAATGAACAGCCAGCGTAACTTCTGAAAACTTCGTACACATGCCAAGAAGGGCAGATATCCACATCCAAAAGACTGCTCCCGGCCCTCCAATAGCAATCGCACCGGCTACTCCGGCAACATTACCGGTTCCCACTGTAGCCGCAAGCGCTGTACAAACTGCTTGGAATGGTGTGATACTGCCCTCTTTTGCCTCTGATTTTGTAAAAATACGGCCTATCGAGTTCTTCAGTGCATATCCGAATTTACGAAATTGAATAAATCCTGTCCGGAAACTGAGGACGAGTCCTACACCGATAATACACACCATTGCCGGAATTCCCCAGACAAAGTCATTAACTGCTGAATTAATGGCTTCAATTGTTTTTAACATAGTTTTTCCTCTCTTTCTTTATGGTAAAATGACATCTCTAATTCACACCATAACATATATTTCTATGTTTGTATACAATTGTTATTTTTCCGTCAGCATTGTTATTTTCATCTCAATATCGTATACTTTTTAACAATAATATGTACAAAATGACGATACTTTCTAATCAATCATTCCATATTCGTTCCACCACACTCTCCAGATTCATGTCTTCAAATTCATGTTTCGATATGGCATAATCAATCACTGCCAGCAACGGCAGCATAGCGATACAGGGCAGTATTGTAAATGAACTGAAAATATGTTTTATTTTAGGAAACCGCCGTCTTTTTTACCTGATTTAACGCATTCGCCACTGCAGGTATGGATAAAATCGCCACCGTAATCACTCCTTCTGCCAGCAAATAGCTGTAGTTATACGCTATAGGGTATATGCTTTTCAGAGACTGCGGAAAATTTTCCGGCATGTAATCCATCCAGTACAGATAACCGCCCAATGCGTGGAACGCTCCCCTTGCAAGCACTGCCGCGATATAGCCTTTCACCAATCCATGTGACCGCTTTGCAAAACATCCGGCAATACCAAGGGCTGCAAAGGCCAGAATATAATCACAGCACACTTGGAAAAAGGACAGCACGAACGGTTCCTGTATAAACTGCAGTATACTGTAGGCAAGTCCTACTAAAATCCCTGTCTTTACACCGTACCAGTTTGCGATCAGCACAATAAAAAGCATGCTGCACAAAGTCACGCTCCCGCCCCACGGCATTTTAAGAATTTTAATGTAAGATGTCACAAAAGCAAGCGCCATCGCCATTGCGCAAAAAACGAGCTGCCTTGTAGTCATTTTGCTCTTTTCCGAACTTTTCCCGGCAAAAACAATCGCAAGAACGAACAAAACAACTCCTGCTGTAATACATACCGCATAACCACTCGTTGTCAAACCACCCTCTGCATTCACTAAAAATTGATACATAAAAATAACCTCCTTTAATCTTCGATTGAAGACAAAGGAGATTCAACATCTCTCATAACGCATCCCTACGTTGGCATTATCCAAATCAGGTTATAGGTCTGGGCGGTATCAGCCCACTCTCAGCCTGCTTCCATGCAAGCTCCCTTGTCATCAACCGTATATAATTTTTACAGAACCTATCATAATGCACAATTGACAGAATGTCAAGTTTTCCTTTTTTCCGTCATGCATTCTCCGGCTGCCGTCTCTAAGTTTTTACGCTTCTTAATCCTCATGCAATATCTCAATCCGAAACTTTTCAGGATGATCAATAATGTTGTACTGACCTTTTCCCACCTTCTGCTCATACCGAAACCGAAAATCCCACCTTCCTTCATCGGCCTCTTTTTCATTCCTGCAGACAATGATATCCAGTTCATTCGGCTTTGACAGATCATAACTGAAACGAACGTTTTTAAAACTGTTCTCCCTGCACTTTTCCACAATTCTTTCTGCATACTTCTGCTTATCAGAAATTTTTCTCTGATTTACAATGACCACAATTCTCTCATTATGGCATTCTCCCATAGTGAAAGCGCTGCTATTATAAACCATCATTTCTTCTTCCGACTTCCTGTCATGACACATTGCAATAAGTGAAATAATCATCATTAAAATAATACATTCCGCAATAAAATTTCTCTTCATTCGCACCTCTATACATCTGTATTTTAATACAGTGTACTGCAATGCAACTTATGTTTCAATAGAGATGTATTTATAATTTCATTTATGAAAGAGGGTTTGTAATATGATGATCTATATTGACCTTGAATGTAGATTACGCTAAATCGGAACGGCAGTTCCGTGTGAACGGCGCAGCCGTTCCG
>ERZ778514.250-NODE-250-length-53981-cov-6.794756_pt1 | contig 53981 bp, 48 predicted proteins | sample MGYA00510344_ERZ778514 | MGnify/ENA primary metagenome ERZ778514 (study PRJEB29527, sample SAMN07138968) | mouse gut metagenome | material: feces | host: mouse | place: China:Nanjing | collected 2016-01-25 ...
TGAAGGCTGCCGCAGACCTGCTTCACGGCAATGTGGTGTCTTGATTTTTACCGGAGACTTCCTTGTCCCCGCAGTTTCTTTTTGTTGACAGCGTCTGCCTTTGTACTTCCTTCGTGGGCCCTTCATCAGGAAATACGGCAGACTCTCAAGCAGCAATCTGTGGATATTTTCATCCAGTATTTTGTTGCTTATGTTCTTATTATCGAACATTTCCCGATAAAGTTAACGGTTATTTTAAATTTTTTTCTAAGGAATCTATATTTTAAGTCGAAGTACATTCAACAACCGGCGAATCGGTCTATGAGGACACAAAACCGGAATAAGACTTTACACTTAGTTTACTGATTGGTATAATAAAAACACCAGATAACTAAATACCCAATATATAAAAGGTGGTGAAAATATGACAGGCAAAGAAATTGTTAATCTTATCAGGCAGCTTAGAGCATCTGGCATGAGTGATACAAAAATACTTGATTTAATTGAATATATTGAGACTCATGACCCAAAAGAGCAGCCAGAAACTGTATAATATACAGGAAATTATATTGTTAGTCACTACTTGAAAATGGTCAGTAATATTAAAAGATGTAAAGCCATGCTCGATTATCGGCGGCTTTGCATCTTTTATTTATGCCCCTGAGTTTGTTGTCGAAACGGCATGTCTGGTTTTCAGGAAATAAACCCCAGCAAATCCATTTTATTGCGCGGATGCATACTGCGCAGGATTTCTGCCTGCATTTTTGCGGCTACATGGATATAAATCTGCGTTGTTTTAATAGAGCTGTGCCCGAGAATCGGCTGGACGCAGCTTATATCAACACCTTCCTCTATTAAATATGTGGCAAATGAGTGACGGAACATATGAGGAGTAATATTCCGTTCTATGCCTGCAAGCTGACAGTATTTTTTTAGCATCAGACGGATAGACTGTTCTGTATAACGGCTTCCGTTCCTGTTTATAAAAAAATATCCGCTTTTCTGAATTGCTGCTTTGTTAGCGTCGTAGTATCTTCGCAGTAATTCCAAAACAGACGGGGCTGCAACACTTAGATAGCGTTCTTTATTGCCTTTCCCCATAATGCATATTGAGCCGGAATACAGATCCACGCAATCTTCACGCATATAGGAAATTTCATATACACGTGCGCCTACTGCAAAAAGCATTTCAACAACAGCTACATCCCGAAGCCAGTACCGGGTGTTTTTCTTTGGATGGGAGTACATACAATTCAGAAGTTGTTCTATCTCCTTGCGGGGAATAATCCGAGGCAGCGTATACGTCTCTTGAAACCTTACCTTGATTCTCCGAAAAGGATTATCTGTAGTCATTCCTTCCGCTTCCATATACATATAAAATGCCTTCACGGTAGCAATTTTGCGTTTGACTGTTTTTTGCTTATATTTTCTGTGCAGAACAGTAATATACTCTTCAATTTTCTGCTTATCAAAAGCAGCTTCCCCGATAAAATCAAAGTATTGCTTTAAATCAATTCTGTATGCATTGATTGTCTTGTTATTCAGTTTCCTTCGGAATTCACAGTACTCTAAATATAAGTTTTCGGCTTCCCTTACATTCATTTTATCTCCTCCTTGTATATACAGCGTGCGCTTTTTTTCAGTTTAGCATAAACGTTTGATAATAAGAACATAAGCAACAAAATATGGATGAACATATCCACAATTCGCTGCTTGCAAATTGCTGGTTTTCCGGATGAAGGGCCCATAAGGAGAATACAGCAAAAGTAATTATTAATAACTTATAGGAGACAAGGAGGTCTTCGGTACAATTCAAGGAGGTTTATTTATGAGAATTCAACACAACATAGCTGCATTAAGCTCTTACAGAAACTTAACAAATAATAACAGCGCAGTTTCCAAAAACTTAGAGAAACTGTCTTCTGGTTACAGAATCAACCGTGCCGGCGATGACGCTGCAGGTCTTGCTATTTCCGAAAAAATGCGCGCGCAGATCACAGGTCTTAAGACAGCGCAGAAGAATGCCAACGATGGTATTTCTTTGATCCAGACAGCTGAGGGTGCTCTTACAGAAGTTCACTCCATGCTGAACCGTATGGTAGAGCTGGCAAGCCAGTCCGCTAACGGAACATATCAGGATGAGGACCGTGCAAACCTTCAGGCAGAGGTTAAGGCTCTCCAGGACGAGATCAACCGTATTTCCGAAGGAACAAACTTCAACGGAATCAACCTGTTGGATGGTTCTCTTGGCGGAAAGGTAAGCGCTGTTGGTATGAAAGATATATCTGGCGACTTAACAATCTTAGCAGATGGTCAGTTAGGAAAAGAGCCTCAGGCTGCAATCTACAGCTTTGACTTAAGTCAGGTCAGCATCCAGACAACACAGGCTGATGGTAAAATATCTGCTTTTACAATCGGCGGTGTAGATCTCTTTAAAGCCAACGCTACAGCTGATGATAAGAAGGTGAGTTCCAGCGCGCCGGTTACAGGTGTGAACCTTGCCGGAAAGATAAGAGATGAAATCGAAATTGATGGTAATAAGTATGATGTTAAAGTTACTGGAACGAAAGTTACCTTAACATCCCAGAAAGCAATTGATTCTCCATCTGATATATCCCTTAATGTTGTACTTACCGCAGATAAAGCTATCGTTAACAATGGTCAGCAGATCGCTGTTACGGTTGAGCAGGAAGGTATCGGACCTGCTAACCAGAGAATGTATGGTCAGGCTGAGTTTGAGTTAACTACTGACATTGTAAGAGATGGCGGAGCACTTAAGATCGGTGATACTACTTACACATTCGCGGTAGGAAAGAACAGCTCCTTCAAGGGCGGTTCTAATGTTATCGACCTGACAGATATGAAAGCAGGCGCTTCTAACCTGTTAGGTATTGCTGCAGGACGTCTGACAGCAGCTGCTAAGAACAACAAGAACTTCATCGTTGGTACTGGATATGAGAGTGATGATGCTACGTCCGGTAAAGTAATGATCCGTGTTACAGAGAAAGAAGGCGGCGTGGATTATGAAGTAAATAACTTGGCTGGTACGAATGGTAAAGGTAGTAACGGTGGTAAGGACGATGCTACAGCAAATGATTGGAGAAACCTGATCCAGGTAGGTTCCGCGGCTATGTCCGGTTCTAACCTGACTCTCCAGATCGGCGACACATCTGACGATTACAACCAGTTAAAGGTAGCTGTTGGCGATATGAGCGCTTCCGCTCTTGGAATCAGCGGTATCGATATCAGCACACAGGCTGGCGCTACTGATGCGATCAATAAAGTAAAAGCTGCTATCAATTCTGTATCCTCCACTCGTGGTGACCTTGGTGCCCTTCAGAACCGTCTCGAGCACACCATCAACAACCTGAGTGTAACAACTGAGAACATGACTGCTGCTGAAAGCCGTATCCGTGACGTTGACATGGCTGAAGAGATGATGGCTTACACCAAGAACAACATTCTGGTTCAGGCTTCACAGGCTATGCTCGCTCAGGCTAACCAGATCCCGCAGGGTGTATTGCAGTTACTCCAGTAATTGGATTCTGATCTGAGACTGTTTTAGCAGTTTTGAAAATGTATGAGATATCAAGGCAGGTTGTATTGTTTTGATATGAGGTGTCTGCCCCGTTACTGGGGCAGGCACTTATTTTTAATAGAATGATGCTAGAGGCAAAATACCTCTTGACTCCAGCATCACATAATATATTGGGCGGACGACGCGAAAGTTTCGCCCCGCTTACAAAAGGAGGTTTCTGATGGCTAAGGAAATAAGCATATCCCAATGCATGATCGTGAAAAATGAGGAGAAAAATATCCGGCGGGCCCTTTCTTGGGCGAAGGAGATTGTACAGGAGCAGGTTGTCGTGGATACCGGTTCTACGGATCGGACGGTGGAGATTGCAGCGAGTATGGGCGCGAAGATCTTTCACTTTGAATGGTGTGATGACTTTTCTGCGGCAAAGAACTATGCCATAGAGCAGGCAACCGGAGACTGGATCGCATTTCTTGACGCGGATGAATATTTCACCCCGGAAGATGCAAGGAAGCTCCCGGAAGTGATCCGGACTGCGGAGAAGAACTTCTCCCAGAATGGAACGCCCGATGTGATCCGCGCTACGTGGGCGCAGTTAAACGATGAGGGCAAAGTGTTTGCGGTCAGTGAACAAGACCGTATCTTCCGTAACAAAAAGGACGTCCGTTACCGCAAGCCGATCCACGAAGTGTTGGCATCTACCCGGGGCCGGGATCTCCAGTTAGTGGACGCTACAGAAGCGCTGTCGATCATGCACACCGGTTATTTTCGCTCTGTCATAGCAGAAAAGGGGAAGCGCAATGTCCCTCTCTTAAAAAAGGCGGTGAACAATGATCCGGACGACTATGATTCATGGGCTTATCTGGCAGAAGCTTTTTCTGCGGAGGAGCATTATACGGAAGCGCTGCAGACGGCGGAAAAGGTACTTGAGAAAGGGCTTCATAAGGCAGAACCGCCGCAGATCAACACGGCGCTGATGACTTGGTTCACCGCGGCAAGCAGCGGCAGAACCGGAAGTCCTGAACAGTATAAAGAAAAGGCATACGCGCTTTATGAACGTTATTGCAAAGCCGGATACTCCTATCCCGACATCGAATTCGGCATGGCATGCTACCTGCAGAAACTGGGAGATACCGATGGAGTTGTATTATTTTTTGAGGCTGCGCTTCAGAAACTTGAATATTATAAGGGGGTTGACACCCTGAAGATGGCCGGACGTTTAGACCATATATACGCTTATCTCGCCCTATATTATTCCGAAAAGAAGGATGCGCAGAAAAGCGTATATTACTGCACCCTGTCTCTGCGGGTTGATAAATATCAGGAAACTCCCCTCTCCTGTCTTCTGGAACTTTTAAAAGATGACAGAAACACGGAAGCGGCGCAGGCATATGCTTTCCTTGGGAAGATCTATGATATTGACAGCCTGAAAGATAAGCTTTTTATTTTAAAGTTGGCAATAAAAACAGGTTACAAGGAACTGGAGGAATTTGCACGCAATGTCATGTCGGAAGAAGAGCTTGCAGCCTTGAACTCTGAAAAAGAGCAGTCGTTGTCTGAAAAATGGGAAGAGTTAAGTAGAGCTTATCCGCAAATTCCCATAAGAAACCGGACGGACCGAAATTTTCTTTATCTTATAGACGAGCTTTGGAATACAGCCAAAGAAAAACTCTATGAAAAGGCCCTGATCAGCAAGCTTGCTGATATACTCAAGGAACACCATAAAGACGTTGTCGCATTGTACAGTCAGCTTGGAGATTACCGTTCCAGACAATGCCTGTATGGGCTTCTAGAGATGTGGCTGCACCGTGAGAACCGTATCATATCATTAGCAAGAGAAAGCGGACTGGAATTCTGGGATATGGATATCATCCCGACCGCGGAAGGGATGACATGTGCAGATGTAGGAGAACATTTGGCAGAATCCATGAAGGGCTTTCTTTATACCTATGAAGAAACCTATAAGAAGATTTTCTGCTTTGCGCCAGATGAATCTGATAAAGGGGGTGCGCTTGAAAAGACGCTTTCCAGCTACCGGAACGTCTCCTTTATGAAGACAGAACTAGATGGATTTGAACTGGATAAGGCGGTGGAGGAGCCGCTGGATCTGATTCGTATGGACGTGTCTGCTGGACTTTTGGATCTCCTTACGGGCTGCAGAGTGCACATTGAAAAAGAACAGCCAAAACTGGCGATCTGTATAGATAGCGACTGTAACCATTTATGGCACGTACCAAAACTTTTGAAAGAATGGAATCCTAATTATCGGTTCTATCTGCGTTATTATGGTGAAAAGCCGATACCGGACAGAGTCGTTTTATTTGCATCTATATAAAGGCAGCTAAAACATCGTTTCCTTTAATCAAAATGAAGTTTCTGCAGAATGCGCTGCAACCAGAGCCCTCTGAAGCAGCGCTCTGCCAGAATGCAGAAAGATATGAAAGCACCTTTGTTCCCTCAAACCATTAGACATCAAACCAAACGCCGTATAATATAAATTATGATAGGGGTCTTTTTTCGATATGATTTCATCCTTTCCTTGATTTCAAAAAAGCAAAGATACATTTTGAATCTTACTTGTTCTCCCGCCATCTTCATCGCCAAGAAGAAGAAACGGATAATCTGTCTGGCAAAACGTCAACATGCAATCAATATACACTAACTTTTTATGGAATCCATTCATCAGCAAATTTCTCCTTCATTTACCAAAACAGCACAACTTCATATATCAATGGACTTTTTCAAACAGCATATCCGCCAGACAGCACTATAACCTACAACTGGATAGAACACTTGGATGATGATTTGAACCGAACTATTGCAGATACGATTCTCACGTTTAATCACTCTCATGCCTTCCACCTAGAAGCACAGATGTATGAAGATGAAGAAATTGAATTACGGGTACTTGATTACGGATACAAACATGCATTAAAATTAGGGCGCGGTTCAAATGTGCTCCATTTCCCGGAACCGCAGATTATTTATCTTTGCAACTCAAAGCATATTTCTAATACTACAACTTTAATCCTCAATTTTGCTCCACAAGACTCTTTCCATTATGAAATCCCTGTATATAATCTTTTAGAACATACTCCCGAAGAATTAAGCCAGCATAAAATGATTATTTTAATCCCTTTTATAATCCTGAAACCAAAGGATAATATCCGAAAAAAACGAACTCCTGAAAACATGGAAGCCTTGCGAACACTGATTCTGGATGATATAATTAACTTGATTCAGGATAAACGGGATATAGGAGGGCCCCAATGTTAAACATATCATCTATTCTCAACAACGACGCATTTACCCGAGAGGAACAGCTGGAGATCGTCAGATATATGGATGCCCAGTTAGCGCAGATGGAACTTCTGCTCTGTCGCTTAGACCAGCTTGCCAGACAGGCTTCAGAGGATGACACGTTAGACGCTGAGCGCCGGCGTCTTCAGACAAAGGCAAATCAGATTCAAAGGGAGATCGACCGTATCTCAGAACGGCTCCCCAAAACTTTTATAATGGAAAACAGCCTCTGAATTTCTGTCAGAACAATATTCATGAAAGGAGTTTACACATGAAATCGTTAGTTCTCGCCGAAAAACCTTCGGTAGCAAGGGATATCGCCCGTGTTTTAAACTGTCATAAGAATATTTCCGGCGCTGTCGAAGGGGATCATTATATTGTAACATGGGCGCTCGGACATCTGGTCACTCTCGCGGATCCTGAAGAGTATGATAAAAAATATAAAGAATGGGACATGTCCTGCCTCCCTATGATTCCGAAAAAATGGGAGCTTGTAGTAATCAGGCAGACTACAAAGCAGTATCATAATGTAAAAGTGCAGCTTTTCCGTAAGGATGTAGACCAGATTATCATTGCCACAGATGCCGGACGGGAAGGGGAACTGGTTGCCCGGTGGATTCTTGAGAAATCCGGCTGCCGCAAACCGATCAAAAGACTCTGGATCTCTTCTGTCACCGACAAGGCAATCCGTGAAGGTTTCGCCCATCTAAAAGACGGACGGATGTACAATCCTCTATACCACGCGGCCAAAAGCCGCGCCGAAGCTGACTGGCTGGTAGGCATCAACGCTACGCGCGCACTGACCTGCAAGTACAATGCGCAGCTTTCCTGCGGCCGTGTGCAGACGCCGACTCTTGCGATCATTGCCAGAAGAGAGGACGAAATCCGTTCTTTTCAGCCAAAGGACTACTATGGTCTTACTTGTAATGCTGGCGGCGTGACATGGACCTGGCAGCATAAGACAAGCGGAAGACTTTACTCCTTCCAGAAGGATGATATTGAAAATATAAGAAATTCTCTGAAAAACCAAAAGTTGACTATCACCGAGATTGCAAAGTCTGCGAAAAAAACATTTTCACCGGGGCTTTATGACTTGACAGAACTTCAGCGGGACGCCAATCAGCGTTTTGGCTTTTCCGCAAAGGAAACACTGAATATCATGCAGCGTCTCTACGAGAACCACAAGGTTCTTACTTACCCCCGGACAGATTCCCGTTACATCGGGACAGACATCGTCCCTACGATTAAAGAGCGTCTGAAGGCTTGCAACATCGGTCCGTACAGGCAGTTTATCCCAGAGCTTTTAAAGAACCCGCTTAGAACAAGCAAAGCATTTGTTGACGATAAAAAAGTCAGCGACCATCATGCAATCATTCCGACAGAAGAATACGTACAGCCAGAGCATATGACAAATGATGAGAGAAAGATTTACGACCTTGTTGTACGGCGGTTCATCAGCGTTCTCTATCCGGCATTTGAATACGAGCAGACTACCCTGAAAGCCTCCGCCGCCAACGAGATGTTCACCGCAAAAGGGAAAATCATCAAGGCTGCCGGCTGGAAAGCCGTCTATAGCGCAGCTGCTCCCGGTTCTGAAAGCAGCACAGAAAAAGATTCGGGATACCATTTTGAAAGTGACTCTGAGGACGGTCAGGCAGATCAGTCTCTTCCGACTTTTAAGCAGGGTGCTTTCCTCTCCATCAGTCATATATCCATAACATCAGGAAAGACAAAGGCTCCGGCAAGATTCACGGAAGCAACGCTTCTATCCGCCATGGAGAATCCGATAAAGTATATGGAATCAACAGATACGAAAGCCCGAAAGACTCTGGGCGAGACCGGCGGTCTTGGCACAGTCGCCACAAGAGCTGATATCATCGAAAAGCTCTTTAACTCCTTCCTGATCGAAAAAAAGGACAGGAATATCTTGCTTACCTCCAAGGGCAGACAGCTTCTTTCGCTTGTCCCGGAGGATTTGAAAAAGCCGGAACTGACCGCCCGGTGGGAAATGAAGCTTTCTGATATCGCAAAAGGCTCTCACAAGGATTCTGAATTTATGAAAGAGATCCGAAGCTACACGCAGACTCTTGTCGAAGAAATCAAATCCGCTGACGGTACTTTCCGCCACGACAATCTTACAAACACAAAATGTCCGCGCTGCGGAAAACGAATGCTTTTGGTCAAAGGAAAGAACGCCCGCCTTCTCGTCTGTCAGGACAGGGAATGCGGATACCGGGAGACAATCTCCCGAACGAGCAATGCGCGCTGCCCGAACTGCCACAAAAAGATGGAACTTATAAAAAAAGGGAACGAGGAAACCTTTGTCTGCTCCTGCGGTCATAAAGAAAAGCTGTCCGCTTTTAAGGCAAGGCGGGAAAAAGAAGGCGCGGGAGTCACTAAAAAAGACGTACAGAGATATCTGAAAAACCAAAAAGAAGAACCCGTTAACAATGCATTTGCAGCCGCTTTATCCGGGATTAAGCTTGACAGTTAGTCAGGCACCCTTTTATATGCAACGATCAGATCCACCATCCTGTTATAGCTTTCTACTCCCTCGGACTGGTCGTTTGCTTTTAGATATGTATCATTTACCTTATTTGCAGCCCTGGCAATTCTACCGTCATATCTATCCCAAAAGTCACGGTTTGCTATAAAATCCGGCTCAACCCTCTCTGACAGTTTCCCTCTGATCTCCTCCCATGACTCATAATCAACCTGATACAGCACATTCATACAGTATCTCCACCCCATAAGATAGCCGCTGTACTGGAAATCAATATTTTCCGAACCTGTGCTTGCCAAAAACGCGATAAAGTTCGCCTCTTCTTCCTGCATGAACCCTCTCAGATGAGAAAGCTCATGACACGCAGTAAAAGGTATATTATAATCCGCCATACCGCTATTATAATTGGCTTCAACTGTAAACGGCGAATAGATGCCTGTAAGCTGCTGCACTGACAATATCCACGGAACCAGAAGCGCTTTCGGCTTCGGATAATAGCCCGAAAGTTCCGGGTATCGCTCTCCCAGATGCTCCATTGCCCGTACAGCCTCTTTATTCAGTATTTTCACAGGCGATGCTTGAACATTTTCTTGTGCCATGGGCATCTTTTGCCCGCCAATCTTCATCACGCCATATGTGTTCCGCGGCACTTCTTTGCTCCGGCTGTTCACTTCCTCTGTCAGCCACATACATACCTCTTCAAGCTCCTCTGCCGAATACTTTTCTATCCGTATTCCCGAACTTTCCGAAAATGATTCTCTATGATAATTGATTCCGCAATTTACTACATATAGAAAAAACATCACTCCTGCAAATACATACAGACGACTGCCCAATAAAAGAAACTCCCCTTTTCCTGCGCATTTCCTTACAGCTCTTATTATAAGTCTCAAAAATGTCAGAACTGCCGCAAGCAGCACCGTATACAGCAGCACCTCTGATACCGAAAAGGGAAACACACTCATAAGTCTTCCGGTTACATTTACCCATATAGGATAAATGCGCGTACTATACCAGTGGGCGAATGTGCGGGAAATCCGGGAAATACACATCAGACTCAGACCAGCGCAGAGCAGAACGCTCCCGGTGATACATCTTCCTCTATCTGTACTTGCCGCCAACCTTTTCTTCCTATTCAAATACATCCTATCACTACCGCTTGATATAACTTTTATTTTTGCATGATTCATGCAGTAACCTTTTTATACTGTCTTGATTCATTTTATGAACACTTTATTTGCAGTCTGCATAATTTTATGATAACATTTTATAAAACTGAGGTCAAAAGGTAATTTCCCCCATAATCTCTGCAGATGATTCTGCACTTTATATTCCCGATAACAAACACATATTTTTATAACTGGAGGCTATGGAATTGAACATTTTACGGAAAAAAATAGAAACTTTGATTTTAAAAGACGAAACTTATGCATCTCAGATGGAGCACCTCGTCCTCCCCTTTCTTATCAGCCGGAAAGAGGGATTTTGGCTGGCAAGAGAGGATAATCCAAAGCAGAAGATCTACTGTGCCAAATATACCTCTGACTGCTCAGGAGAAAAGCGCCGCGGTATCGTAATCATTTCTCACGGATATACAGAAAATTCCGAAAAATACCGGGAGGTTATCTACTACTTCCTGAAAATGGGTTATCATGTCTATATTCCCGACCATTGCGGCCACGGACGAAGCTACCGTCTTACCGATGAGTTATTTCTGGTCCATATCGACAAGTACGAAAGATATGTGGAAGACCTCTTAAGCGTTGCTTATCATGCAAAATCTGACTATGGGACACTTCCGATCTATCTGTACGGTCATTCCATGGGCGGCGGGATTGCCGCTGCCACTGTTGCTGCCAGCCCGAATCTGTTCAGAAAAGTAATCCTTACCTCTCCTATGATCCGGCCGGACACCCATCCCCTGCCGTGGAATTTCGCATCACTTGCCGCCAGGATTGCCTGTCTTTTCGGAAAGTCGATTCACCATCTTCCGGGAGGGCACCCATTTGATGACACAGAGAGCTTTGAACAGAGCAGTTCCATGTCACAAATACGCTTTGACTATGAGCAGACAATCCGAAGAACCGAGCCGCTGTTCCAGAATACCTGCGGCACCTACCGCTGGATCTTAAGCGCCGCGAAGCTCCATCGCTTTCTCATGCGCACCGCATGGAAACGGATTCATATTCCATTACTTCTGTTTCAGGCGGAAAACGATCATATCGTATCCGGTAAGGCGCAATATCAATTTATCCAAAAGATCAACCGCCGTCATGCGGCCCCCACATGGCTGATCAAAGTACCTGACAGTAAGCACGAAATCTATAACGCCGAATATAAGACGTTATTAAAATACTGGACAAAAATTTTCAGGTTTCTTGGCTGAAAATCTATTGACAAACATATTTATAAGCGGTACTATATTGTTAGTTTTCGCACTTTAAACAGTTAAAATTTTACAGTGCGACTATGGAGGATTGATACTATGATTATCGTACTGAAACCACGTACAAAGCAGCAGGAGATTGACCGTGTTCTGAACCTGATCAAAAGTAAGGGCCTGGATACACATATTGTAGAAGGTTCCGAGATGACGATCATCGGTTGTATCGGTGATACAACCCGGATTGATGCAAAATTATTTGAAGTCAATCCATCCGTAGATAAGGTCATGCATGTACAGGAGCCATATAAGCTCGCGAACCGCGCGTTTCATCCGGAAGATTCGATCATCGATGTATCCGGCGTCAGAATAGGCGGTACTAATCTGGCGATGATCGCAGGTCCCTGTTCCGTAGAATCCACGGAACAGGTGCTTGAGATTGCTCTTGCCGCCAAAGCCTCCGGAGCGAATCTGCTGCGGGGCGGCGCTTTCAAGCCAAGAACCAGCCCATATTCTTTTCAGGGCCTTGGCCTTCAGGGTTTAGATATTTTATGCGAAGTCCGGGAGGAGACAGGGCTTCCTATCGTAACAGAATTGATGTCTCTGGAATATCTGGACCTTTTCAATGAAAAGGTCGATTTAATCCAGATCGGCGCGCGTAATATGCAGAATTTTGATCTTTTAAAGCAATTAGGACAGCTTGACCGCCCGATTCTCCTTAAACGAGGTCTTAACGCTACTTATGAAGAATGGGTCATGTCCGCAGAATACATCATGGCATCCGGCAATGAGAATGTCATTCTCTGCGAGCGGGGAATCCGTACATTTGAGAGCTATACGAGAAATACGCTGGACCTTCAAAGTATTCCGGTACTTAAGAGACTGACTCATCTTCCAGTGATCGTTGATCCAAGCCATGCAGGAGGAAAGTGGTGGCTGGTTGATTCTATGTCAAGAGCCGCTGTAGCTGCAGGTGCGGACGGCCTGATGATAGAAGTACACAACAATCCGGAATGCGCACTGTGCGACGGCGCACAGTCTTTAAAGCCTGAAAAATATGGCGAACTGATTCAGGACGTTGCACAGATTGCCAAAGTTTTAGGCAAGACACTTCCATAAAAATAATCTTGGTGCTGCACATAGCCGCACCATTACGGAGAATCGAATGAAATTAACTGTAAATTTAGGAAAAAACAGCTATCCGATCCATATCGAAAATTACATACTTAGAAAGGCCGGCGATATCATCGCAGAGACATTCTCAGGAAAACGGATCATGATCGTGTCTGATGATAACGTCTACCCACTATACGGAGATATTATAGAAAAGAATCTTTGCAGCTCATATGAATGCCATCATCTCATATTGCCGCATGGCGAAGCCACCAAAAGCTTCCGCTCCCTTCCGGAAATCTACAGCGCCATGCTGAAAGCAAAGATTTCCCGAAGCGATGCCGTCATCGCACTGGGCGGCGGCGTTATCGGTGATCTGGCAGGATTTGCTGCTGCAAGCTTTCTTCGCGGCGTAAAATTTATCCAAATTCCGACTTCCCTTTTGGCGCAGGTAGATTCCTCTGTAGGCGGCAAGGTAGCCGTTGACCTTCCGGAGGGCAAGAATCTTGTAGGAGCTTTCTACCAGCCATCCGTCGTGCTGATCGATCCATTTGTACTAAGCACCTTAAACAAACGCTATATCAACGATGGTATGGGTGAAGTTATTAAGTACGGCTGTATCAGAGATAACGAACTGTTTCTGACACTGGAAAAACACGGCTCCTTTGATTCATTAAGAGATCAGCTTGAAACTATCATAAAGCGCTGTGTAGATATTAAAAGAGTCATTGTCGAACACGATGAGTTTGATACGGGAGAACGGATGCTTTTAAATTTTGGACATACACTGGGACACACCATAGAACAATATTTCCAGTACGGCCGTGAAAGCCACGGCGAGGCCGTAGCCATCGGTATGTACCAGATCAGTCTCCTTGCGCAGATGAAAGGACTTACGCAAAAGGGGGTCGCCGCGCGTATTTTAGATGTACTGGAAACCTATGGTCTTCCTTCTGAATGTAATCTTCCTATGAATGCACTGACCGAAGCCATTAAGCTGGACAAAAAAAATCTCGGCGGCCATCTGAACATCGTACTTCTGCACAACATCGGAGACAGCTACGTACATCCGACTTCCATTGACTTTTTTGAGAAGTATAACGACTTGATCATATAAAAAGCGGAGCAACTGCTTATAATTGGAGGAATGAACACATGAAACTCGAAGGAAAAATTGCAATCGTGACCGGCGCCGGCAGAGGAATCGGCAGAGACACCGCACTGGCAATCGCTGCGGAAGGCGCAACTGTCGCAGCTGTCGCAAGAACCCAGCCGGATCTTGACGAGACAGTCTCTTTAATAAAGAAAGAAGGCGGGACAGCGGTCTCTCTCTCCCGTGACTTGACAGACATCGACCAAGTACAGTCTATGGTTGATACAGTAGTAAAGCAATTCGGGCGTATCGATATTCTGGTAAACAATGCCGGAGGCTATCCATCTGAAATTTACGACAGTGTCGGACAGCAGGCAATCAAAATCTGGGAATGGACAGAAGCGCAGTGGGATCAGATTCTTAAGACAAACCTGAAAATCCCTTTTCTCTGCATTAACAAAGTCGTTCCGGTTATGATCAAACAAAGAAGCGGCGATATCGTAAGCGTCTCCTCCCGCATGGGCAGAATCGCTTCCCAGATGGGAGGGTATGCCGTAGCAAAAGCAGGCATTGTAACCCTCACAAAAACTACCGCCATCCAGACGCGGGAGTACGGCATCAAGGCAAACGCTGTGGCTCCTGGAATCGTGGATACCCCGGGACAGCGTACTTATAATCATAACGTGGGACAGGATGACGCCGTTATGGGCAGTTCGGCTTCCGTGGCAAAAGGAATCGTCTATCTCCTTGCAGATTCGCCGGCAGAGATGACAGGACAGGTTATCGACATGTATACAACCGTATAAAAGATGCGGGCGCCGAACGCGCCCGCATCAAAGCATCAAACCCGCTTCGGATTCACATGTACCATGCAGTGCTTTACATTTCTTTCCTCCCTCTCTATAGCATGATGAACATGTTCTGCTATATCATGGGCTTTTCTCAGCGGAATATTCCCATCCGCCTCTATCTCCACATCCACATAGATCTTTGACCCGAAAATTCGTGTTGTCAGTTTACTGATTCCAAGAACCCCTGTCTGATTCAATATTATTTTCCGCAATTTTTTTACTGTATCCTTATCACATGCCTTATCCAGCATCTTGTCAACCGCATCTTTAAAAATATCATATGCCGCCTTGATAACAAACGCACAGATCACCACACTTGCGACACAGTCAAGAAACGGATATCCCATCCGCGCCCCTGCAATACCGAATAATGCTCCCACGGAAGACAATGCATCCGAACGGTGATGCCATGCGTCGGCCTTAAGCGCCCCGGAATTAATCTTCTTTGCCGCAATAACCGTATACCAGTACATCCATTCCTTTACAGCAATTGATATGACTGCCGCTGCAAGAGCGAGGATTCCCGGCATCTTTATATCTTTATAACCGCCTCCCAGAAGCTGATCCAATCCATTATACCCAATCGCCAGACCTGTTGCGAACAAAACCGCAGACAGCACGATCGCCGCTACACATTCCATCCGTTCATGCCCGTAAGGATGCTCTTCATCCGCCTCCTTGCTTGCCATATGTACCCCGATCATGACTACAAATGTGCTGAATACATCCGATGCTGAATGCACTGCGTCCGAAACCATTGCTCCCGAATGCGCAATGATCCCTGCCGCCAGCTTCAACACAGACAGCAGCATATTAACTGCTACACTGACTACTGATACCCGCATCGCGATCTGCTTTTCATTATTTGCCATACTTTCTATTCTGCCTCCTGCTATACTACTGCTGCCGAATTGCCGTCAAAAACTTTTCCGCATACTTTTGTACCTTATACTCTCCGACTCCGCTGATTTTAAGCATATCCGCAGCGTTTTTCGGTCTGACAAGACACATAAGCACCAATGTCTTATCAGAAAATATAATATATGGCGGCACTTTTTCTTCTGCCGCAATATCCTTACGCACTGCTCGAAGTTCTTCAAAAAGCTTTAGATCCTGTTCCCTGAGCGCAGACGCTGCTCCCGCCTTCTTTCTTTTTCCTTTGCTTCCCGCGCGTTCTCTTTTTTCCTGCTCTTTCGGAAGCTTAAGTATCATCGGCGTAGCCTCCGAATCAGACAGCTTCCTTGCTCCCGCACCCAGCTTAAGTACTGGATAAGTCTCTCCCGAAAGCTCCAGATATCCCTGATACAGCATTTCCTGTATGATCTGCCGGAGTCTGGTCACGGACTGCATACTCAACGCCCCGTACTGCGAATTCTTATCCAGATTCTTACTCAAAATCCTCTGGCTCTTTGCCCCTCTTAAAATATCAATAACTGTTGAGATCCCATAGGCAGTCCAGTTCTCTTTTATACACCCGATAATCGCTGCTGTCTCCTTCGATATATCTACCTCTTCAAACTGCGTCAGACAGTTAAAACAGTTTCCGCAGTATCCAGAAGCCTCTTCACCAAAATATCTTAAAATATACCGCCTTAAACACTCTGATGTAAAGCAGTAAAATGTCATCTGCGAAAGACGCCAATGATCCCTCTGCGTAATCAGCGCCTTTGCCGTCTCGTCAAGCATTTCGTTATTTTCATTATTTCCGATAAGCATCTGGTTCATCCGTACATCTGACGGTTCATAATAGAGGACACATTCTGCCGGAGCGCCATCCCGTCCGGCACGCCCCGCCTCCTGATAATAACTTTCCATATTTTTCGGCATATTATAATGAATGACAAACCGGACATCCGACTTGTCAATCCCCATCCCAAAAGCATTGGTCGCCACCATGATATGACGTCTGTCATAAATAAAATCGTCCTGATTCTTTCTTCTCTCCTCATCCGTAAGCCCGGCATGATAGCGGGTAACCGAAAATCCATCCCGCCGCAGATCATAGCAGACATCCTCCACGCTTTTTCTTGTAAGGCAATATATAATTCCGCAGCAGCCAGAGAACTCTTTTTCCTTTTCGCGCAGATATGTAACAAGCTCCTTATACTTATCCATCGGTTTTTTCACAGCAAAGTAGAGATTATCCCTGTCAAATCCTGTTACTGTAACCACTGGATCACGGAGTTCCAAAAGCTCTATAATATCTCCCCGGACTTCTTCTGTCGCAGTAGCAGTATATGCGCTGACCACCGGTCTGTGCGGCAATTTCCGGATAAATTCAGAAATTTTCAGATATCCTGGCCGAAAGTCCTGCCCCCATTGGGACACACAGTGCGCTTCATCTACTGCAATAAAGGATATCCTGATTCCACTGTTACGCGCAAAATCAAGAAACCCTTCTGTTGTAAGCCGCTCCGGTGCAACATAGATAATCTTGTACCTGCCTTCCTTCGCGAACCTAAGCGCTTTTACATATTGTCCCTGCGTCAGAGAGCTGTTAAGATATGCCGCGTGGACGCCTGCCTGATTGAGCGCGCTCACCTGATCCTTCATAAGGGAAATAAGCGGAGATATCACCAGCGTAATTCCCTCCGCCGCAAGCGCCGGAACCTGAAAACAGATGGATTTCCCCGCGCCTGTAGGCATGATTCCCAAAACGTCCCTGCCCTCAAGGACTGCCTCAATAAGCTTTGCCTGCCCCTCCCTGAAATTATCATAGCCAAAATACTGCTTTAAAACCTGTTTTGCTTTTTTTATCTTTGTCTGCTTCCTTTCTGTATGTGCCATCTGTCTAATCTCTTTCTTCTGATTTTTTCCTTCTGTTTATCTGTTTGCAGACATTATATTATTTATCCGTATCTGCCTATTGCAGACGGCTATGCTACTTATCTGCACCAACCTTCTTACAGATATCTGCAAGACAGCATTTATCACAATAAGGCTTTGTCCGCGCCGTACAGACATCCCTTCCATGATATACCAGCCTGTGGCAAAAGTCATTTCCCTCCTTTGGAGGTATGATCTTCCAGAGCGCCATCTCTACTTTTTTCGGCTCTTTGATACCATCTACAAGCCCCATACGATTTACAAGACGGATACAGTGGGTATCTGTCACGATTGCCGGCTTCCCGAACACATCTCCCATGATCAGATTCGCACTTTTTCTCCCCACGCCGGGCAGCTTTAAAAGAGTGTCAAAATCATCCGGAACCCTGCCGTCATATTCCTCCTTCAGCATCTTCATACAGGCGCTGATATCTCTCGCCTTGCTTTTTCCAAGCCCGCAAGGTCTTACGATCGCCTCGATATCTTCCACATCTGCCGCCGCAAGCGCATCAATATCCGGATATTTTTCATAAAGCCCTTCTACGACCACATTTACTCTTGCATCCGTACACTGCGCCGCAAGCCTCACACTGACAAGAAGTTTCCACGCTTCATTATAATCCAGCGTACACCCCGCATCCGGATATTCTTTTTTCAGACGCTCAATGATCTCAAGCGCCCGCTCCTTCTTTCGCATTTCACGCAACTCCTTCTATAGTAATATCTCCAAATACACCAAACATTTGTTTACAAGATTAACACATTTTTATTGGGAGTGCAACTTCATTATTAAGAACAAAAGTAATTTTATATTCTTCATGTTATTATGCACTATACTTCCTGCTTTTTTTCTGACATTCTGAATAAATAATCTTTCATCCAAATATGTTATAATTTTTCCATTAATATACAAGGAGGCACTTTTTCATGGGAATTGTTTACAACGAGGCAAACAACACCTTTTCTTTACATACGAGAAACTCGTCTTATCAGATGAAAATCGGGAATCTCGATTACCTGCTCCACCTTTACTATGGCCCCACACTGCACGATGCTGACTTAAGCTACCAGATCATGCAGTACGACCGCGGTTTTTCCGGTAATCCATATGAATCCCGCAATGAACGCACTTTTTCTTTGGATGCGCAGCCGCAGGAATTTTCCACCCAGCAGCAGGGAGACTTCCGCACGGCCAGCATCGAGGTGGTAAACAGCGACGGAAGCTATTCGTTTGGCGGCAAGGCAGCTCATTATTCCATTATGGAAGGGAAATACCGCCTTGAGACTCTTCCCACTGTTTTCGCAAACAAAGAGGATACTGTTCAGTCTCTGGAAATCACGCTCTCTGATTCCATCAGCGGTGTTGACGTGATTCTTCTCTACAGTGTATTTGAGGAGGCCGACATTATCACAAGAGCTGTGAAAGTGAAAAATAATGGAAAGGCAGCGATTCATTTAAAAAAAATCATGTCCCTCTGTATGGACTTTTTAAATGGCTCCGGCATGGACTTGATCAGTCTTCCTGGTCGGTACGGACAGGAACGCCAGGTTGAACGCCAGCCTATGACTCACCACATCCACACTATCAGCAGTGTGCGCGGCTCTTCCAGCCATCAGCAGAATCCTTTTATAATCCTCTGCGACAAAAATGCTACTGAAGATTATGGGAATTGCTATGGCTTTTCCCTCATATACAGCGGCAATTTTCTTGCCGAGGCAGAGCTTGACCAGTACGATCAGCTCCGCCTTGTAATGGGAATCCATCCAAAACAGTTTGTATATGAGGTAAAGCCGCAGGAAACTTTCGAGTGTCCTGAGGTCGTTATGGCATTTTCCGAACAGGGGCTTACCGGATTATCCCATCTGTACCATGACTTTTACCGCACGAACCTCTGCGAGAGTAAATTTGTGACAAAGGTAGAACGTCCCGTGCTTATTAATAGCTGGGAGGCTGCCTTTATGGATTTTGACGATAAAAAGCTGGTAGACATTGCGAAAGCCGCCAAGAATATGGGTGTAGAGCTTCTTGTCATGGATGACGGATGGTTCGGAAAGCGCGATGATGACAATAGCAGCCTCGGCGACTGGATTGTCAACGAGAACAAGATTAAGTGCGGGCTTCACGCACTTGTGGAGCAGATCAATGACTTAGGGATGAAGTTCGGCATCTGGTTTGAGCCGGAGATGGTATCCGAGGACAGTGATCTATACCGAAAGCACCCAGAATGGGCTATGCAGATTCCGGGACGCCCGGCTGTCAGAAGCCGCAATCAGATCGCTCTTGATATGGGGCGCGAAGACGTGCAGGATTACCTGATCGAAAAGGTCAATGCCATCTTGGATGCTGCCAATATCTATTATGTAAAATGGGACATCAACCGTTCCATTACTGATATATGGTCCAACGTGCTGCCATCTGAGCGCCAGGGAGAAGTATACCATCGTTATATTTTAGGACTTTACCGCACAATGGACGCTATCATAAAGACTCACCCCGACATCCTGTTTGAAGGCTGCAGCGGGGGCGGCGGACGGTTTGATGCGGCTATGCTCCACTACTATCCGCAATACTGGGTCAGCGATAATAATCACCCGATCGACCGGCTAAAGCTTCACTATGGGACATCCTTTGTCTATCCGCCCTCTTGCATGGGCGCGCATATTTCAGACAGCGGAAAATTAATCCCACTAAAGACAAAAGCAGTTGTAGCGATGGGAGGCACCTTCGGATACGAACTGGACGCAACACATTTGTCAAGAGAAGAACAGGAAATCTGCCGCAAGCAGAGCGATCTGTTCCGAAAATATTACCATATTATCTTCAAGGGCGATTACTACCGCCTGACCAATCCCTTTGAAACAGGCAATATGACTGCATGGCAGCATGTAACCAAGAACAAAAAAGAGTCTCTCCTAAGTGTAGTCGTTACCAACCTGACCTGCAACGGCCCTCAGGAATACGTCCGTGCAAAAGGGCTGCATGCAGATACTATGTACTCTGTCAATGACGGAGCGTACACCCTTTCCGGCTCCGCATTGATGAACGCCGGGCTTCCGATCCCAAGGGAAGTACCAGAATACAGCTCCTTCCAGTTCCATATGGAAGCAATTTAATATCATGTCATTTAGGCGCTGATTTTATAGATCAGCAGCCTAAATATATAACAGGAGCGGGCATCTTCCTCCTTCTCTTTCTCAGATATCCCGCTCCTATATACTTTTTCATCATCATCCGTCTTTCAGCTTACGATCAATGTATCGTATCCTGCCCGCCTAAGTCTCTGTTCCATAGCTACAGCCGTGTTCAGATCATCATATCCGCCCACAAGGACTCTGTTATATTCTCCTACATTATCAACAAATGCAGGGAAGTCCTGAGCCAAAAGTTCTTCTAAAAGACGGTTCGCATTCATGTTATTCCGATACAATCCCACCTGTACTCTGTAAAATGGCTCTCTGACGTCCCCGATATTGGACAATGTATCTAAGATTCCTCTTGCTATCGCCTCCGCAATATCCTGAAAATTGTCATCGAACAACTGATTATCCGTATCGGAATTGATAAATCCGGCCTCTACTAACACAGACGGCATATTGGTCCGTTTCAAAACGACAAGATTAGGTCTTGCCTTTACTCCCAAATCTACGAATCCGACAGATTCAAGCTGTTCATCAATATTCTGCGCCATCTCATACTTGATACCCGACAGATCGTAAACAAGACTTTCAACTCCCATTACCTGATTATCTGTAGGAAATGAATTCCTGTGAATGGATACAAAAAAATCAGCGCCCGCATTATTGGCCTCCATCGCTTTTTCATAAGGGCTTTCATATACATCCGTTGTTCTTGTATACTCTACATCTATCCCGTTATTCTGCAGGATTTCTCCGATTGCAAGTGTCAGCCGGAGTGTATCGTCTTTCTCCTGACGGCCGTTATAAACTGCTCCGGGATCAGTACCCCCGTGTCCCGCATCCAACATAACTGAATAAGGCATGTCTGTCACACTCTCTCTTTTCTTTTATTGTTAGTATATGCAAAACCTGACGAGTGCGCTACAGTTACAACAGCTGTGTGCTTATTGATAATTATATGCCTTCAAGCGCTGAAATTCCTGCCGTTTCCTTTTCTTCCTCCACGGCTTTTTCCCGGAACAAAAGCCCGAACACTGTCCTGATCAGGGGCTGTATAAAAAACAGTTGGCTAAAAAACGCGAACGGCAGATTAAAGCACACCAGCTTCAGCCAGTTCGCAAGCAGTGTCAGCAGATTAAAGCCGGCGTAATACGGATAGTAAAACCAAGCAGCCAGAAAGCTCATGACTGGACACATAATACCTACCGTTGCACAGATAACCGCGGTTTCGAAAATTACCGGATGTGTTTTCCCCAGTTCAAAGTTCTTGCACGCAAGCTTAAAAGAACATGGGCTTCCTATGGAGCATTCCAGACTATAAGCAAAGACAAACTCGATCAAAACCACTGCCCATATAGGAGGCATGTGCCCAAACATGCTGATTCCGCCTTGTTCATTGATTGCACGGAGTACGGAATTTGATCCTGTCACCTGCATAAGCGTTGTTCCATTGACTACATATAAACTATAAAACACATAAGCGTGAACCGTCACCAGCACGGTCAGAAAGGCAAATACCATTCTTTGAAATTGATTTTTTGGCATAATAATATCCTCCTTGCATACAAAAACACAGACAGCGCCTTACATAATCCATCTTGGAATCTTTAGTCATGTTCCGTAATCAGATTTACGTGCAAAGCACTACCTGTGTCGTCATGTATGTCTTCTATTTTTTTGCTTGTGCATTTTATCATATTTATTTTCAAAAAGTCAAGTCAGTTTTTTACAAATCTAATCCAGCTCTGTTTTTTGTGCTTTTTAGGAGGTAATTTATAATGGAAAAATCAAACGAATCATATCTTGCCACTGAAAAGGTGGGCAGACTAATGGGCAAATATGCCATTCCCTGCGTCATCTCGCTTCTTGTGGGCGCACTTTACAATATTGTTGACCAGATATTTATTGCAAATGCGTCTTATCTCGGTTCCTACGGAAATGCCGCCAATACGGTTGTTTTTCCTCTGACGGTTATCGCCCTCGCTATCGCTGTCATGATCGGCGACGGGTGCTGTGCTTTTGTCAGCTTAAGCCTTGGTAAAAAGAAAGTAAAGGATGCCGGATGCAGTGTCGGAAATTCGATTCTGCTCGCCATCTTAAGCAGCCTTGTCCTCTGCACTGTTTATCTCATTTTCAGCAATCAGATCATCAATATGTTCGGGGGAACAGTTAATGAGGAAACTTTTCGGTGTTCCAAAGAGTATTTCTTCTGGATCTCACTTGGCATACCCTTTTACATGTTCGGGCAGGCTATGAATCCTATCATTCGAGCAGACGGAAGCCCAAAATTTGCCATGATCTCAACCCTTACCGGAGCCATCATCAATATGATACTGGATCCCATTTTTATCTTTATATTTAAATGGGAAATGATGGGCGCTGCCGTTGCAACTGTCACCGGACAGATTGCTACCGCTCTGCTTGCCGTATGGTATCTCTGTCACACGAAGACAGTCCGGCTTATGAAAAAGGATTTTCGGCTGAACGGCGACATCGTGCGCCGCACGCTTGTACTTGGGATCTGCAGCTTTTTATCACAGATTTCCCTTGTAGCAGCGATGGCAGCCATCAACAATATGATACGCAAATACGGCGCTATGGATGAAATCTTCAGTCAGACACAATACGCACAGATTCCTATGGCAGTTGTAGGAATCGTCATGAAGTTTTTCCAGATTGTCATATCTATCGTTGTGGGTATGGCGGCCGGATGTATCCCTGTTGTCGGATTCAACATGGGCGCAAAGCTTAACAACCGGGTGAAACAGTTATTTACAAAGCTTTTGCTAGCGGAAACCTTTGTCGGCGTCATATCCTTTATCATTGTAGAAGTGTTCCCACTGCAGCTTATCGGAATCTTCGGCGCCGCAAATGAAAGCTCCTACTATACCTCGTTTGCGATTAAGTCCTTCCGGATCTATCTCTGTATGATCATCTTCGCCTGTGTCAATAAGGCCGCGTTTATCTTTCTTCAGGCAATGGGAAAAGCAGTTGCCTCAACGATGATATCTATGGTGCGTGAGATTATATTCGGAGTCGGATTCGCACTTTTACTTCCGGCGTTCTTCGGGCTTGACGGCGTACTTTACTCTATGCCGGTTTCCGATATCCTGACCGCCGTGATTTCAGCGGTTGTGATCACGATGACATACCGTCAGTTATCTGCTATGTAGCATACCCCGCATATTGCGTCATATACAGTTCATAATATTTGCCTTTTTTCTCAAGAAGGGATTCGTGTGTGCCGCTTTCTGCGATTTTTCCCTGATCCATAACAACGATCGGGTCAGAATCCCGAATGGTGGACAATCTGTGGGCAATAACGATACTGGTACGATTCTGCATGATATGCTGCATGGCGGCCTGTATCTCCTTCTCAGTGCGTGTATCCACGTTTGAAGTGGCTTCATCAAGAATCAGTATCTTAGGATCGGCGGCAAATGCTCTGGCAATCGCAAGGAGCTGCCGCTGTCCCTGACTGATATTTTCGCCCGCCCCCTTAAGCACTGTATCAAAGCCTTGCGGCAGATTTTTGATCATTTCTTTGCATCTGCTCATCTTGGCCGCATTCAAAAGCTCTGCATCCGTCGCGATTTCATTTCCATATTTCAGATTATTCCGGACGGTATCGGAAAACAGTGCCGTATCCTGTAATACGATGGCGACATTTTTTCTCAGGCTGTCTCGCGCTATATCCTGTATCTTTCCCAAAGCGTGCTTTTTCATACTGGCTTTTTTCAGGCAAAGGCACAGGCCGTCGACAATGAAGGGAAACGCACAGAGCACGATGATTCCAAACTCCCGGTTCAGGCGAAATATAAAGTAGATACTTCCGAATGTAAGCAATGAGGTCCGTATCATGCCTCTTACAAACTGCGACACAAAATTCTGTACCTGCGTAATATCATTTGTCACTCTCGTTACCAGCGAACCCGTCCCGATCCTGTCAAGCTGAGGAAAAGAGAATGTCATAATCCTGCGAAAGCAATCCTTTCGCATATCATTCCCAATATTCTGCCCAGAAAGATGAACAAAAATATTATTGAAAGACCCGCAAAATCCTCCGAAAAGGACCAGCCCTATCATCTGAAATCCAAGCTTCCAGATCAGTTCTAAGTCTCCTGCTCCGCCGTTATGTAAACCCAGAACACCGTCATCTACGATCTGCCCCATGATCTGCGGCTGAATAAGATCCATCATAACCTCACCGATCATAAACAGACCCGCAAGAACAGCGAAAAAGAAATACCGCTTCACATATTTCCACATAATGATCCCTCCGTTCATATAATAAAAAACACAGGCTTTCTTTTGCATGATCCGCACGGAATTAAATCATGTCCGTATCGGATTTATGAGCAAAAGCTCTACCTGTGTCACCCATGTACTTCTTCTCTTTTTGCAATAATATCTTATCACAGCCCCCTGATAAAAGCAATAAGAGCCAGTGCTCCATAGATCATTTTCATCCATAAAGCACCAGCTCTTATTTATATTAATTTATGATCTGTCTGTTTTACGATTAATCAAACGACTGCTCCGTTCGCTCTATGATCTCATCCTGAAGCGGCTTATCCAGATTTCGGAAGAAATCGCTGTATCCTGCAACGCGAACGATCAGATCCTTGTAATCCTCCGGATTGTTCTGGGCATCGATCAGCGTCTGTCTGTCAATGACATTGAACTGGATATGATGGCCGTCCATGGAGAAATAGGAGCGGATCAGGCTCGCCATATTGTCAAGACCTGTCTCGCCTGCAACAACATTCGGCGTAAACTTCTGGTTCAGAAGCGTTCCTGCCGTTGCCAGATGATCCATCTTGGAGCAGGACTTGATCACAGCCGTGGGGCCGTTCCTGTCTGCGGATTTCTCCGGGGAGATACCCTCGGATACCGGTTTGTGCGCTTTTCTTCCGTTCGGTGTCGCAAGGATCACATCACCGAAGTATACATGACAGGTTGTCGGGAGCATATCTACACCGTATTTTCCTCCCTTCATATTCGGACGTCCTGTGATCTCGCTTCTGTAAAGCTCGAATACCTCCTGCATGATATCGTCCGCATAATCGTCGTCGTTGCCGTATTTCGGAGTCTTGTCATGAACCATATGATAGATTGCGTCATATCCTTCATAATCATGCTCCATCGCCTCGATCAACTCTTCCATCGTAAAGTTCTTTTTGTCGTATACATTATATTTCACAGAAGCAAGGCAGTCTGTAACCGTACCGATACCTACGCCCTGAATATAATTCGTATTATATCTTGCACCGCCTGCGTTATAATCCTTTGCATTGGAGATACAATCGTTCGTCACAACAGAAAGGCACGGCGCCGGCATCTCCTGCGCGTAAAGCTGCTCGATCACATTGTTCCCGCGGATCTTAATATTAACGATATGCTGAAGCTGCTTTTTAAATGCTTCCCAAAGCTCATCATACGTCTTAAAGTCCTTTGCATATCCAAGCTCAAGACCGATCTGCTTTCCTGAATAGTGATCGAATCCATTGAACAGTGTAAGCTGGAATACCTTCGGGATGTTTAAGTATCCGGTAAGGATATAAGCCTCACTGCCCCACGCTCCAGTCTCCACACATCCTGATGAACCACCGCGTCTTGCATCCTCAAGATTCTTTCCTGCGTTGATAAGTTCCATGATCTGAGCCTCTGTATTGTAAAACGCAGGCTGGCCCCATCCTTTTCTGGAAACCTCGCACGCCCTCTTTAAGAACTTCGCCGGCGTCTTCTTGCTGATGGTTACATTGGAGTTCGGCTGAACCAGCTTCATCTCATCCATGCAGTCAAGGATCAGGTAGCTTACATTGTTCACGCCGTTGCGTCCGTCAGGCGTCACCCCGCCGGTATTGATATTAGCAAAATCTGTATACGTAGCGCTTTCCTTAAGCGTGATACCAACCTTAACCGGCGCCGGCTGATTGTAGAACTTCACCCACAGACACTCAAGAAGCTCTAAAGCCCTCTCATCATCAAGGATACCCGCCTCTACGTCTCTCTCGTAATATGGATTTAAGTGCTGGTCAAGTCTTCCCGGGCTGAATGCATCCCACGGATTCAGCTCTGTGGTAACAGCAAGGTGCGTGAACCAATATAATTGAATAGCCTGCCAGTATGTCTCAGGCTTGTGCGCCGGAACAACCTCAAGGTTCTTCGCAATCTGGAAAAGCTCAGCCTTTCTCGTCTCGTCTTGTTCCTTCTCAGCCCTCTCAAGAGCAAGCTTGTGATAACGCTCTCCAAGAATAATTACAGCGTCGCACGCGATATCCATCGCTTTCAACTCTTCGCATTTATTTACCGCATCCGGATCATTGATATAATCCAATGCAGCCATTGTCTTTTGAATCTTCTCTTTATAATCCAAGTAGCCTGTGGTAAATACCTGCTCGCCCCCGCATGTATGTCCCGGTCCTCTCTGCTCCATAAACTCTGTAAACATACCTGCGCTGTAGCACTCATGCCACTCAGGAGTCATCCTTGCAAGAATCTTCTCTCTCATACTTCTTCCCGTCCAGTACGGAATGATCTCCTCTGCCTGAAGCTTCCTGTCCTCTTCCGTCGTCTTAAAGGATACAAGCTCACGTTCGCTCATAACAACCATATCCTCTACACTGTGGCAGCAAAGCTCTGGAAATGTCGGGGAAGCCTGCGGATCTTTTCCTTTTTCTCCGATAATCAGCTCGCCGTCTCCCAAATACAGCGTCTTTTTAGAAAAATACTCTTTAAGAACCATCGCTCTCATAACCGGAATAGAATACTTTCCATCATTTGCCTTGTAAAAGTCCGTCTCAATCTTTGCCCTCTCGAGATCAATATGAACTGGTGTCGTCACACTGAGCTCACGGAGCTTTTTAATTCTTTCATTCATACCACGCCGTTTCGCCATATCTTTACCCTCCTATTTTAGTGTTCTGGAACCCGGCATCTATAAAGAGCTTCTTTAACTCTTCCATCTCTGCCTTATCCGGTGCATGTAAATCTTTTCCCTTATATTCCATATCCAGCTTCGGATACTTGCTGCTTCCCGTATCATGGTAGGGCAGCAAGTTGATCTGAGGCGGATGAATATCATGTCTTTTAAGAAACGCTATGGTCTCTTTCATATTTTTCTCGTTGCCGTTTACTTCTTTGATCGTGGGGATCCGTATGTATATACGCGCCCCGTCTTCAGACAGACGCATTAGATTTTCTAAGATCAGCTTATTATCTACACCCATATACTGCCTGTGAAGCTCTGGATCCATCACCTTCACATCATAGAGAAATGTATCCACGTACGGCAGGATTGCCTGAAACTTTTCATAGGGTGCATATCCGCATGTATCAATAGTAAGATTAATATCCTGCCGTTTAAGCTCCTTTGACACCGCCAGAATATAATCCGTATCCATCGCCATAACTTCCCCGCCGGAGAGCGTCACTCCCCCGCCGGACTCCTCGTAGAACATCTGATCCTTTAAAAGCTCCTTCACAAGCTCCTTCACCGTATATTCACGGCCGATGATCTCCCGCAGCCCTGCAGGACAGAAATTCTCGCATTTACCGCATAAAGTACAGTTTTCTTTGTTAAGTACCGGCTTTCCATCCTTCATAACAAGCGCATGATTCGGGCAGACCTTCACGCAGGCTCCGCAGCTAACGCATTTCCCTGAGTCAAACTGCATCTCCCTGTCAACCCTCTGCGTCTCCGGATTATGGCACCACTCACACTTAAGCGGACATCCCTTAAAAAAAACCGAAGTTCGGATGCCGTCTCCGTCATGGATAGAAAACTTTTGTATATTAGTAATATTATTCATATAAATCTATTGTCTCCCTGTGCCAAATCACATTTTAGACTATAGTCTAAACCATAGTACAAATATAACACTTTGCTATAATTTTGTCAATATATTCCGCTGATTATGTGTCTGATGATTATCCAAACAAGGAAAATAAAGTATTCTTTTTCGGCAACTATATAGGAATAATATTTTTGAAAAAATGTTATAGAATGGTTGAGATTTTTGAGGAGAAAGATTCAAATATTTAATGTTGCTGCTATAAAAATAGAAATGCGGAGGATATGGTTATATAATCCGGAGGAGTTCATATGTCTATTGAATAAGTAAGAGAATATTTCAAAACTACTCCGGATTTATTCAATGGGTTAACGTCTGTAATCTGAATAAACAGCATCCAATCACACATAGCCTTCAGGATAGGAGAACTACACTGTTTTTATAAATCCAGATCAGTTGTTACAATCCCGAATGACTCAAGTTTAGCTTTCAATATCTTTAATTGATAATCAATCTCTTTTTCAGCATCATTTGACTTTTTTATGCGTTGTAAACTGGTATAACTGTCAATTAAGTTATTAATCATCTCTTTATCGCTTGGCATATAATCACCTGCTTTCTGAAAATGTTGTTGACATGTTGCTGTATGTAATTGATATTATATCAATTGGTAATTTAGATGTAAAGACAATATTCGCATTTGTGTAGATCGGGTTCAGTATGGGCAGCGCAAAAATATAACTCTTTTAACATTATCAGAACTATGCAATATCATAGACTGCACCCCAAATGATATTGTCACCTTCGTCAGAGCCGATACCCCCTGAATTATATGCCATCCGGTATTAAAGTAACAAAAGCTGCGCTTGATGATTTTAAAAAATTACAAAGGTACATGCTTTTGGGGAGGTTCCGGAAAAAGTAACGGCTGACAGCGGCTACTTCCTTCGGAACCTCCTGTACCTGAAAGAAAATAACAGATCGGAATAACATTATCTTTTCCGAGTATTTATTCTACATATGGTTTCGCTATCTCCACAAACCGGTCTGCATATCCCTCATACCACTTATCGAACTTCAGCCCTGATTTTGCAATTTCCGTTCCAAGTTCCTTTAAGAATGCAGGAATTTCACTCTCCAATATCGTTCCGATCTGCTCTCCAAAGCGTTCTCTTCCCTCTTCATCCTCTCCGTTCACCGTAAGTACAAACGCCGGCTGCATCGCTCCGTCTGCTTTTTTCACACCTCCGCGGAATCCAATCCTTCCGATCTGATGCGTTCCGCAGGATGACGGACAGCCTGAGATATGGATCCGCGGAAGAACTCCGTCTTCAAATCCCCACTCTTTAGACGCATCTACAAGGGTCTTAAGGAGATTCTGTGAATCTCTCACACCAACCTGACAGATGGAAGCGCCGATACATGCCACGGAGGATTCAAACACTGTGTCCGCACTGTCTGACGTAACCTCAAGAAGCTTCTTCGCCTCACTTCCGGTACAGTTGATGATATAAACTGTCTCATCCGGCGCGATCCGAAGCTCTGTCTGCTCCATATCAGCCATAGCCTCATAGATCTCTTTCAGCTTTGACGGCCTTGGACATCCCCCAATCGGATGATACTCTACTGCATAGAGTCCCTCCTGTTTCTGAGCGATCACCCTCTTATCTTCTACAATTACACCATCAGATTTCTTTGTAATCTCCTTTGCCTCCGCCGAAATATCAAGCGCTTCCTCTTTCATGACCTCTTCAAGCTTTTCCTTAAAGGTCTCAGCATATTTATCTCCCAGAACATCCTGCATATAGCGGGTTCTCGCCTTTGCTCGGTTCTCATAATTACCGTATGCCACGAACATATTTACCATAGCTTTGATATAGTAAAGGATCTTGCCGCCTTCAACCGCCTCTGCTACCTTCACACCCATCTTCGGGTTATTGCCAAGGCCGCCCGCACTGTATACATCGAACTTTCCGTCCTCTCTCGCAACAAAGCCCAGATCCCGGAAGGTTGCATGGGGTATATTTTTCGGAGAATTAGAAAAACATACCTTTAGCTTTCTCGGAAGCTTTACAGTCTTAATAAATCCCATCAGATAATCTGCCGCCGCATCTGCGAAAGGTGTTACGTCAAAATACTCCCCCTGTTCTACTCCTGCCAGCGGAGACACCATAACATTTCTCGGGAAATCTCCTCCTCCGCCTCTCGTAATAATCCCGTAATCCAATGCTTCTACCGCAAGCTCGCATACTGCATCAACTCCCAGATTGTGAAACTGGATCGTCTGACAGGTTGTAAAATGTACCTTGTCAATATCATATTTTTCAATTGCATTTACCACAAATCCGAGTTTTTCTTTGGTTACTCTTCCTCCCGGAAGCCTAAGCCTTAGCATACTTACCTTTCCGCCCCGCTGCGCATAGCTTCCGAAGCCGCCCGAAAAACCTTTATACTTCTGAGCCGGAATCTCTCCCGCATAAAACTGCCGCGCTACCTTTTCAAATTCATCATAATCCTTCTTCCATTCAACCGCCTGCATGACCGTTCTCCTTTATTTGTTATAATCAGTTCTATTTTTCTTCTATCGCCATGATCATATCTACTCTTGTTTGATGCCGTCCACCCATAAATTTGGCATTCAGCCACTCATCAACAATCATCTTCGCCATCTCTATACCGATCACTCTTGCCCCAAATGCCAGTACATTCGTATTGTTATGCTGTCTGGACAGTTTTGCAGAATATGGCTCTGAACATACAACCGCCCTGACGCCTTTTACCTTATTTGCTGCAAGAGAAATCCCTACGCCTGTCCCGCAGATAAGAATCCCTAGATCAACCTCTCCATCCGCAACAGCTCTTCCTACCTTTTCGCCGTATTCAGGATAATTGCAGCTTTCATGAATATCCGTCCCATAATTCACTACATCATAGCATTTTTCCTTCAAATACGCTACGATATCGTTCTTCATCTCAATCGCCGCGTGATCATTTCCAATTCCGATTTTCATTGTTTATCTGTCCTTTCCTAAATAAATATACTATTTTTATTATAATCTTCCGTCTGAAAATCCGCAATGCAAAACATCATATTCTATGCTTTTTTGCTCCTCACCTTTTATTATCTTATCAAAATATATACAAAAAATACCGTATACACCACAAGGAATAAGAATCCCTCTTTTCTTTCGATCTTTCGTTTACTGAGCGCTGCGGCATAGACGATCACACTCGCCGCGATCAGGATCACTGTATCATAAATAGCTGTTATCTCCAGATGAATCGGTGTAATTACTGAAGATATACCAAGAATCAGAAGGATGTTAAAGATATTAGAGCCCACCACATTTCCTACCGCCAGATCGTTCTCGCCGCGCCCTGCTGCAACCATAGAAGTTACAAGCTCTGGCAGTGAAGTCCCGAGCGCCACAATCGTAAGCCCAATAAATGTCTGACTCAATCCAAAATATTCTGCGATATTACTGGCACTATCTACTACAAGATCTCCTCCAAGCGCAATCCCCGCAAGGCCGCCAACTATAAAAAGTCCGCTCTTTAAAGGCGTCATTACCTCATATTTCTCTTTCGGTTCCTTCTGCTTCTCTCTGGCGGCCAGCGCCGACCTCACCGTAGCTATCAAGAAAACCACAAACAGCACTAAGAACAGCGCTCCCCCAAGTCCTCCCAAAACAAACGTACCTTTTCCGCTTAATACCTTTGAGATAGAGAAGTCTGAGTTTAAAAGCAACAATATTACAGTAATAAAAATAGAAAATGGAAACTCTTTTTTTAGAAGGGACGCCTCTGTCTCCACGGGATGAATAACCGCACAGCAGCCAAGCACTACAAGCAGGTTAAAGATGTTCGAACCAAGCACATTACTTACTGCAAGATCATTATTTCCAAGAAGCGCTGCTGTCACACTGACGGAAAGCTCCGGCATACTTGTACCGAAGGCCACCACCGTAAGCCCGATAACAATTGACGGCACCTTCAAAAGTTTCGCCACGCTGGAACTTCCATCCACAAAAAAATCAGCTCCTTTAATCAATAGTACAAATCCCAAAATCAACAATATATAATCCATCTGCCTGCCCCCTGAAGATTAACTTCTATTTGCATCTTTTTACACTCTATGTTTAAATGATAAAAGTGAATAATTATAAAGTCAAGGAGAATTCTTATGAACTTGCAATCTTTAGATGTATTATACGAAGACACTCACATTCTCGTATGCATAAAGCCCTCCGGCACTGCGACACAGGGCAGGAGCATTAAAAGCCCGGATATGGAAAGCATTTTAAAAAACCATATAGCAAAAAGTACCGCCTGCAAAAATTTTTTCGCCAACAGCTTTGCAAAAGAGCCATACCTCGCGGTTATACACCGTCTGGATCAGCCGGTACAGGGAATCATGGTTTTCGCAAAGACTCCCTTCGCCGCCAAAGAGCTGAGCAGACAGCTCCAAACTGATAACTTTGGTAAATACTACCGCGCCCTGGTCTCCTGCAAGCCGTCAAAAGCTTCGGATACACTGGAAGACTATATGAGGAAAAATAAAAAAGACAATGTCTCCCGCATCTGTCAGAAAGAGACTCCCGGAGCAAAGCTTGCAAGATTAAGCTACAGAACCGTTCCCAAAAGCGAACAATATTTTATGTCCGGCTTGTCAGAACTTGACATCCATCTGCACACCGGCCGACACCATCAAATCCGCGTACAACTTGCCAATATAGGCTGTCCTGTCGTGGGAGACACAAAATATAATCCCCAAAGTGCAGAAACCTCCGGCTGGCAGGAATTAAAACTCTGCTCTTACCGGCTGGAATTTACACATCCAAAGACAAAAAAGCCCATGAGCTTCTCACTTATCTGAGAACATCTGCCTCTTTTGCATAGTGCCTTCACACACTTTTTCATCACATAACGCCAGAATGCTCCGGAACTACATAGAATATAGTTCCGGAGCATCCCTCACCTCTCGATAAATATTACACTGCATCTTCTAATAGCGCTTTCTCATATTCCTCGAGAATAATACTCTGAATGCGCTCTCTGGTGCTCGAATTAATCGGATGTGCAATATCCCGATATTCGCCATCTACTGCTTTCTTACTCGGCATTGCAATGAACAAGCCTTTCTCACCTTCGATAACCTTGATGTCGTGTACTACAAATTCTCCATCCATAGTAACTGATACGACTGCCTTTAGTTTCCCTTCCTTTGCCACTCTGCGTGCACGTACATCCGTAATCTGCATTGTTCATGGCTCCTTTCTGTCCAATCGTTGAACTATAGTGCATATCTCTCATTTTTTTCAACGACCACTTTTACACCATTTTCTCCTACGTGACGCGTATTTGCACGAATTGTGTCCCGACTTTCTACAATACAGTTTTCAACATACGTATTGTCCCCGAGATAGACGTCGTTCAGAATTATTGAATTCTTGATAACACAATTGTTTCCGACAAATGTCTTCTTAAAGAGAATCGAATTTTCTACAGTTCCATTGATGATACTCCCACTTGCTATAATGCTGTTTTTAACCACTGCCCCCGGGTTATACTTTGCGGGCGGCAGATCGCTGACTTTGGAATAAATCGCCGGTAGCTCTTTGAAAAAATAATTTCTGACTTCAGGCTTTAGGAAATCCATATTTGTCTGATAGTACGCCTCCACCGTTGAAATGTTGCTCCAGTAATCTTTTATTTTATAACCATATATTTTTTTCAGATTCTTGTATCTGATTAAAATATCGGTCACAAAATCATGCCTGTCCTCTTCTGCGCAATGCTCGATCAAATCGATAAGAAGTCTTCTTCTGATCACATAGATACCAGTAGAAACTACGCTTGAATTCGCCACCATCGGCTTCTCCTCAAACTCTTCAATACGCATAGACTCGTTCATCTTAATTGTTCCAAATCGGCTGGCTTCTTTATAAGATTCCAGTTCTTTATATCCAACTGTAATATCTGCTTTTTTCGCAATATGATATTCCAGCATCTTGTTATAATCCATCTTGTATACGGCATCGCCCGACGCAATGATCACATACGGTTCATGGCACTTTCTCAGGAAATCCAGATTCTGATAAATAGCATCCGCCGTCCCTCTGTACCAGTTCCCGTTATCGGCTGTAATCGTTGGAGTGAAGACATAAAGCCCTCCATGCTTTCTCCCAAAATCCCACCACTTGGAAGAATTCAGATGCTCATTCAATGAGCGTGCATTATACTGCGTCAACACTGCAACCTTCTGAATATGGGAGTTAGACATATTACTGAGCGTAAAATCAACCGCCCTGTAACTCCCTGCCATAGGCATAGCCGCTACCGCTCTCTTTCTGGTCAGGTCACGCATCTTATGGCTGTTACCGCCTGCTAATATAAGTCCTACCGCTCTCATATACGCTCACCTGCCTTTATCAAAGTCTCGCCGCTTTCCAATAAGTTGTTCGGATAGTCAAACTTCTCCGTAATACCGCTGATAGCCGTATTCTTTCCGATCTGAACTCCCTCCGGCACTTTAGAATTCTCTCCGATTGTCACAAGTCCATAAGAATAAACCGACGGCTTCAGCTTATTAGGTACTTCTTTCCCAATACCAATCGTGCAATTCTTCCCTATCTCAGCATTCTCTGCTATTATGGCTTTATCGATCACGCAGCCGTCTCCAACCTGCACGTCCTGCATAATGATTGAGTCACGGACAACAGCCCCTTTTCCAATCGTCACCCCTGCTCCGATCACACAGTTATGCACTTCTCCATATACTTCACAGCCGTTACTGATTATACTCTTTTCAATCACGGAATTCGAAGAAATATACTGTGGCGGCAATGTCCCGCTGTTCGTATAAATCTTCCAGAACTCTTCGTATAAATTAAACTCCGGAATAATATCTATCAGCTCCATATTAGCTTCCCAATAAGAACCTAATGTGCCGACATCTTTCCAGTAGCCGTTATATTCGTACGCAAACAGCCGATTGCTCCTGCCGTGGCAATACGGAATAATATGCTTTCCAAAATCACAGCCATGCACCTCTTTGAGCGCAATGAGCGCTTCCTTGAGCACCGACCAGCTGAAAATATAAATCCCCATGGATGCAAGATTACTCTTCGGCTGTTCAGGCTTTTCCTGAAACTCTGAAATCTGTCCGTCTTCCTCTGCAACAACAATACCGAACCGGCTCGCTTCCTCCATCGGCACCGGCATAGCCGCAATCGTCACATCCGCATGATTCTCCTTATGATAGTCAAGCATAACTTCATAATCCATCTTATATATATGATCCCCCGAAAGAATCAACACATAATCCGGATTAAAAGTCTCCATATAATCAAAATTCTGATAAATCGCATTGGCAGTACCCGTGTACCACTCGCTGCTTCCGCTCTTCTCGTATGGCGGAAGAATGGACACACCGCCAAAGTTGCGGTCCAAATCCCACGGTATCCCGATCCCTATATGTGTATTCAAACGTAAGGGCTGATATTGCGTTAATACACCGACGGTATCAATTCCTGAGTTAATACAGTTACTAAGAGGGAAATCAATTATACGGTACTTTCCGCCAAAAGCAACCGCCGGCTTTGCAACCTTAGCAGTAAGGACTCCGAGCCTGCTGCCTTGTCCGCCAGCTAACAGCATGGCTATCATCTCTTTTTTTCTCATGTTATCACCCCTTCTTAGTTTTGGTAATGTCATTATAGCACACTTTTTTGCCATAGTGAACGATTTTTACAATATTTTTATCTTTTACAGTATCTTTTTATGGAAATATGCCAAACAACTTAATCTTGGTTTTTTCACAATATCTGTTTATAATAATATGATAAGGGCATATAGTATATGATATATCATATAACATTATTAATAATAAATGTGTATAAAACACTGGCATGCATGCCAGTATATGGAATAGGAAGGTGTTTATGTATAAAATAAATTTTGAACAGCCAATACACGTACATTTTATAGGAATCGGCGGCATCAGCATGAGTGGTCTGGCCAAAGTTCTTCTCAAGGAGGGATTCACCGTCTCCGGCTCCGACAACAAGCGTTCCGCCCTGACGGAACAGCTTGAAGCTGCAGGGGCTGCAATTTTTTATGGTCAAAAAGCATCTAATATAGTGGACGGAATTGACGTAGTTGTTTATACGGCGGCAATCCACGCTGACAATGAAGAATATATGGCCGCTGTAGATAAAGGGCTTTTCATGCTGACACGCGCGCAGCTTCTCGGACAGCTTATGACAAATTATGATATTCCTATTGCTGTTTCCGGAACACATGGAAAGACCACCACAACCTCCATGCTGACGCATATACTTCTCGCAGCGGACACAGATCCTACAGTCTCTGTGGGCGGTATCCTGAATGCCATAGGAGGCAATATTCATGTAGGCAATTCAAAGATATTCGTAACCGAAGCCTGCGAATATACAAACAGTTTTCTTGAATTTTTTCCAAAAATCAGTATCATCTTAAATATAGACGAGGATCATCTCGATTTTTTTAAAGATCTTAACGATATCCGCCGTTCTTTCCGCAAGTTTGCAGAACTTCTTCCGGCTGACGGTTGTTTAGTCATCAATGGTCATATCGAACGTCTGGAGGGCATTACTAACGGCCTTGTCTGCAAGGTCGTTACTTACGGAACCGATACTGATATGGATTACAGCGCAGCCAACATCTCACACAATGAACTAGGAAACGCCTCCTTCGACTTGATTAAAAAAGGAACCTTTGTGAAACGGGTAAGCCTGTCTGTTAACGGCGACCACAACGTATCCAATGCACTGGCTGCACTGGCCGTCGCAGATCTGCTTAACATTTCTGCCGAGAAAGCGTGTGAAGGTCTCAAAAAATTCCGCGGCACAAAACGCCGTTTTGAATACAAAGGTGAAGTAAATGGTATTACCGTTATAGACGACTATGCTCATCATCCCACAGAGATAAGAGCATCCCTTATGGCGGCGAGACACTACCCTCACAGGGAAATCTGGTGCATCTTCCAGCCCCATACCTACACAAGAACAAAAGCACTCTTTCATGAATTTGTCGATGCTTTATCTTATGCGGATCACGTTATTCTGGCAGATATCTATGCTGCCAGAGAGACAGATACGCTGGGGATTTCATCAAAAGATATCGCCGAATCGCTATGCAGGGAGGATACGGATGCATTCTACCTTTCCTCCTTTGAAGAAATCGAAGTATTTTGTCTGGAAAAATGTGAAAAAGGGGACATGTTGATAACTATGGGCGCGGGAGACGTTGTAAACATTGGGGATGCGCTTTTAAAACAGTAGTTATCCACATTTTCCACAGAATTTTATCCACAAAAAACCTTGTTTTTGACGCAAAAACTTCTTTTTTTGTCAGTCCGGTTAATGCTATAATAGGTCTTGCACAACGGGGGAGGACATCCCCTTATAAATATTTATCTGTCTTGGAGGACTGGCAAAACTATGACAAAGTTAACCCTTACAAACCATGTGCAGACGAACACGACCGTACTGGAGAACGAGTTCATTGACAAGCACATGGCAAAAGCTAATGGGGAGTATGTAAAGGTTTATCTTTTTTTGCTGCGCCATCTGAAAGGGCCGGGCAATATTCCAACGATTTCACAGATCGCGGATGCGCTCGACGATACAGAGAAGGATGTTATCCGCGCACTGAATTATTGGAAAAACCAGGGGTTATTGGACTACGAAATACGTACAGAGGCTCCGGCAGCAGTTCCTTCTGCCGAGATTCCTGCCTCAGACGTATCCGACATTGAGCGGTTCCGGTCACGCAAGGAGTTCAGGGAAATTCTTCATGTAACAGAGCAATATCTTCAAAAAACACTGTCTCATACGGAGATGGATGCCATTACATATTTTTATGAGTCGCTTGGAATGTCCGCAGATTTGATTGAATATCTCATTGAATACTGCGTCGAGAACAATCATAAAAGTATTCATTATATTAAAAAAGTGGCGTTGTCTTGGCATGAACAGAATATTACAACCGTGGCTCAGGCAAAGTGCAACACGGTTTTTTACAACAAGAATTACTACACGGTTTTGAACGCTTACGGAATTAAGGGGCGCGCCCCCGCTGCGTCAGAGATTTCTTTTATAAAGAGGTGGTATGAGGAATACTGCTTTTCTTCCGCAGTCATTGTAGAGGCAGTCAACCGCACGATGGATACGATTCACCAGCCAAGCTTTGATTATACAGAATCCATCTTAAAACGCTGGTTTGAGAAAGACGTCCATGGTCCGGAGGACATTGCCGCCGTTGATTCCGAATATTTGAAAGCCAAAGAACAGAAGATGACGAAACGCGAGAACGCAAAGGCACCAAAGAATGCTGCAGCCGGAAGAAAAACGAACAATAGATTCAACAATTTCGACAGTCGCTCCTACGACATGGATGATCTGGAGCGAAGGCTTCTGCAGCAGTAAGCAGATAGTATAAGGAGACTGCTTTTATGGCACTTTCTAATTCGCAGTACGACCAATTGATGCGTACTTACGAACTCCGACAACTTGATAATGAACACGGGTTACGGAAACGGTATGAGATTGCCTGCGCCCGTATTCCAGATCTGAAAGAATTGGATGAAACTGTCTCTTCTCTGAGTGTTTCTCAAGCAAGACATCTTCTTGAGGGCGATGACTCTGCCTTAAAGCAGTTAAAGGAACAGTTGTCCCTTCTGTTTACCAAAAAAAAGGAGCTTCTTAGATCTGCGGGTCTGCCCGCAGATTATCTAGAGCTTCACTATACCTGCCCGGATTGTCAGGACACTGGCTATATAGGCACTGATAAATGCCACTGCCTCAAGAAGGCAATCGTGGATTTATTATACATGCAGTCTAATCTGCAAGAGATACTGAAACAGGAGAATTTTTCTACTTTCTGCACAAACTATTATTCCAGCAATTACATCGACCCGCTCACCGGCAGGTCTTCGCAGGAATCTATGCAGACTGCCCTGCGTGTCTGCCACGAATTTGCGGATACCTTTTCAGAGAAATTCTCTAACATATTGTTATATGGTGATACCGGTGTCGGCAAAACTTTCCTTACACACTGCATCGCAAAAGAACTGATGGATCAGTCTTATTCCGTTATTTACTTTTCCGCAGTTTCGCTTTTTGAAAACTTTGCGAAAAATGCATTTGGGAAAAAGGATGAGGCAGATAACGATGTTTTTGACCACATTTATAACTGTGACTTGCTCATTATTGATGATTTAGGAACAGAGCTTTCTAATTCCTTTACAGTGTCACAGTTATTCGTGTGCTTAAATGAACGGATTCTGCGCAGAAAACCAACCGTTATTTCTACCAATCTTACACTTGACGACATCAACTCTATTTATTCGGAACGAATATTTTCCCGCATCAGCAGTAATTATATGATACTGCGCCTGACGGGAGACGATATCCGAATTCAGAAGAAATTATTGAATTTGGGAGGTACAAATGATGTTACGCCGTAATGAACGTGTTCTTGAAAACATCCCCGTAGGTGCACTTGGAATCATCCCCTTGGATGGCTGCAAGGAGATGGGGCATCATGTGGATGATTACATCGTAAAATGGCGTCATGAAGACGGACATGCTTTTAAAGACGATGTTGTGTTTAATGGTTATGAAAAGGACACCTATCTTATCGACGCAAAAGTTCCCCGCTTTGGCTCAGGGGAAGCCAAAGGCATTATTGCTGAATCCGTCCGGGGGCGGGATATCTATCTTATGGTAGATGTCTGCAACTATAGTCTGACTTATTCCTTAACAGGCTGTATCAACCACATGTCTCCGGATGACCACTATCAGAATCTTAAGAGAGTCATCGCTGCAATCGGGGGAAAAGCCCGGAGAATCAATGTTATCATGCCATTCCTGTATGAGAGCCGTCAGCACAAAAGAAGCAGCCGCGAATCGCTGGACTGCGCGCTGGCACTTCAGGAGCTGGTACGGATGGGAGCAGACAACATCATCACATTTGACGCACATGATCCACGAGTGCAGAATGCCATACCGCTAAGCGGATTTGAGACGGTCCGTCCGACTTATCAGTTTGTAAAAGGACTTCTTCGCACACACAAAGACCTTAAGATCGACAGCGAGCACATGATGGCTATCAGCCCGGATGAAGGCGCGACTGAACGAGCTGTCTATCTTGCGAATGTGCTGAATCTGGATATGGGAATGTTCTATAAAAGACGCGACTACACCAGAATTGTTGATGGGCGTAACCCTATCGTTGCCCATGAATTCCTCGGTTCTTCTGTGGAAGGGAAAGATGTCATTATTCTGGATGACATGATATCCTCTGGCGACAGTATTTTGGATGTAGCTAAACAACTAAAGAACCGCAAGGCAAAGCGTATCTTTGCCGCCGCGACTTTTGGACTGTTCACCAACGGTCTTGCTAAGTTCGACAAAGCTTACGAAGAAGGACTGATTGACGGCATCCTGACTTCAAACTTGATCTACCAGACACCGGAGCTTTTGAAACGGCCATATTATATTAATTGTGATATGAGCAAATATATCGCTCTCATGATCGACACACTGAACCATGACGGTTCCATTAACAGCATATTGAATCCAAGTGAACGAATTGTAGACATTGTCGAAAGATACAACAGGGGAGAAGAGGTTTAAATCTTAACCATATGGGAGACGGCCATGAAAAAACACTTTGTCGGAAAAATATTTGTGACGCTATTACTTATCCTATCTCTTAGCACCAACGCCGCTATGACAACTTATGCCGGCGAATATGTGCCAGCGGCAGTTAATCTGTTTCCTGAAGCCGCTGATGCCAAGGCTATGCAAGGACCAACTACTTCCATCACCATCAGCGCTGCCGGGGACTGTACTCTTGGAATAGATTCCCGATACAGTCACAACTTCAACAAATATTACAAGAAAAAGGGAGACAGCTATTTTCTGCGAAAAGCACGCTCTGTCTTCTCACGGGATGATATTACGATTGTTAATTTTGAAGGCACACTTACAGGCTCAACAAAACGCGCCAGAAAAACTTTTGCGTTTAAAGGGCCGAAAAAGTATGCTTCTATCCTAAAAAAAGGTTCTGTCGAAGTCGTGAATCTTGCAAATAATCATTCAAAAGATTATGGTAAGACTTCCCTCACAGATACTCAGGAAACACTGAAAAAGAACAAAATCGGCTACTGTTATAACCCAATAATCAATTACCAGACAGTAAAAGGCATTAAAACCGCATTTCTTGGCTTTAACGCACTGGAACGAATTACAAAAAAGCAAGTGAAAGACGGTATCAGTCGGGCAAAGAAAAATAATGCTGAAATTATTATCGTCAGCTTCCACTGGGGCACAGAACGAAAATACTATCCGAACTCAAAGCAAAAGTCTTTGGGGCATTATGCCATTAACTGCGGCGCTTCTCTAGTACTCGGACATCATCCTCATGTACTTCAGGGCATCGAACAATACAAGGGGCGCTACATCGTATATAGTCTCGGAAATTTCTGCTTCGGTGGTAACAGCAACCCTAAAGATAAGGACACTATGATTTTTCAGCAGACCTTCACTTTAAAAAACGGAAAGCTGCAGACTAAAAACGACGCAAAGATCATACCCTGTTCACTTTCTTCTCATAAAAACACCAATGATTTCCAGCCCAGAATACTGTCAGGAAGCGAGAAAAAAAGACTTATCAAAAAGATGAATACCCTCAGCAAAAAGCTCAAAGTTTCTATTGATTCCAGAGGAAATATAAAACGCTCAAAATAAATATTATAAATTTTTTTGTTGCTCTTTCGCGTAAAACATGGTATTCTGGATATGTAACAGGATAAGCAAAGCTTATCCAAAAAAAATATTATTAATTAACCTAACCCTTAACATTCACCGCCATTACATCCGTAATGGCGGTAATGTTTTCTATCTCTGTTTTTATTCCTTTCCTCTATATCTCAACTTTTCGGTATTTTATTCCTAATTCCCTAAGCGCATGCTCTTCTCTGTTCTGACAAGTAAACAAAAGCACCTGATTTTTATTCTCATTCAGCCACTGCAACGTATTCTTAAGCCGCGCGTCATCATAATAAGCGAACGTATCATCAAGTAAGACCGGCATCTCCTCCTCCTGAAAAACCTGAGCTGCCGCCATGCGCAGCGCCAGATAGACCTGTTCTACTGTTCCGCGGCTCAAACGTTCCATCGGAATCCTTCTTTGACTTGTGACAAGACTCATCTTAAAACCTTCTCCTATCACAAGCCGAGTATATTTTTCGCCGGTGAACCTGCATATTATTCCAGACAGAAGATCGTTCATCTTCTGCTTCATCTGTTTTTGAAGCTCAGCGGACAGTTCATTAATCTTATCTACCGCAAGATCAACTGCCTCCCGCTGCCGTTCCTGCTCTCGGAATTCTTCTCCCATCTGATCCATCTCTTCTAACTGCTCGCAAAGGTTATTATACTGCACCTGCTTTTCTCCAAGTTCTTCTCTTTCTCGTTCCAGCTCCCAATAGAGCTTCTCCAAAGGAATCTTTTCTTCCTCCGGCATGATCTCTTCCAAAATCTTTTCCGGTTCACTTTTTTCCTGCCGCTTACTGATTTTCAGCCGGTTCCATGTATAGATTAAGCACAAAAGCGCCAAAATGATCGCCACGAGATAGTTCCATGGTCTCTGGATAAACGCAAACACCAGCACAACTGCTATCACGAATACCAGAATTTCCAATGGATGAATCCGCCATTTCCCCGGACGCAGTTCATCAATCATCCGATTGTTCTCCAGCTCCTCTTTTGGCGGCTTATGCTCTCTGCGGTAAGCGATTCTTTCTTCCAGATTGTCGCGCTCCGTCTGAAGCCTGTGGATATCCCTCCAGATAAATGCCGCCTCCTGCTCAATCTGTTCCCTCTTTGTCTGTTTCTTTTGAAAGTCTTCTTTTATCTGCCGGTCAATCTCTCGTCTTCGCTCTTTCAGTTTTCCGAGCGCTGCGTCAAGATTCAGCTCCCCTCCGCCAGACGCATAGTAATTCATCGCATAATTGCGAAGCTCCATCGCAAGTCCTTCTCCCGGCTCTGCATGGAGCTGCCCCACCGACACGGTATCGCTGTAAACCGTCTCGGAAAGCTGTCCCAGAAGCATCTGAAGATCTCCGTCATCTACAGACAAGACCTCTCCGTCATCCTCGCAGAACAGTTCTGCCTTTTTTGAATACTTGTCAAAGTTCCTGTCCAGCAAAAACACCTTTTTGCCGCTCTCAAATTTTACCGCGCCAGAATAATAATTCGGATTCTCCCACGGCTCATAAAGACTATATGTGTCTTTCGCCGCGGCCCTTCCTCTTGCCCGTTCGAGTCCAAAGATCATTCCCTTTACAAATGTATGAACCGTAGACTTTCCCGATTCATTCTCACCATATATCAGATTGATTCCATCTGACAGTTCAATATTCCTGTCCGTCAGTTTCCCGAAATTTCTGATCGTAAGTTCTAAAAGTTTCATCTGGTCAGCCCCTTTTTGTCTCCATCAACGCCTGTACTCCCTCGCACAGTGCCCGATACTGGATGGAGTCTTCTCCATAACCCTCCAATTGCCCGATAAATTTCCCTAAAATATTGGCCTTATTCTGCCGCCTGATCTTCTCAAAATCATAGGAGGGCTTTGTGTTGTCAACAAATTCTATGATATTCCCGTACACATCCATCGCCTGCAAATCAAACAGAATATCGGGGCTGCGGAAGCCCGTTATAACAATTTTATAAATATGTTGGATTCCCTTCTCTTCAATGGCCTTCCTAATCTTCTCTTTCAGTATACTGCCGCTTATGTCCTCCGTCACCCGAATCTCCATATGAATATATTCTCTGACAGCCGACGGAACAAACCTCACCCGACATTTTTTATCAACAATCTCACCATAGATATATCCATGCTTACCTGTATCATTCTTGTCAATAGGCTCTGGCGCTCCGCAGTACGCCATCTTTCCCGGGATAATATTCTGCGGCTTGTGAATGTGCCCAAGAGCAATATAATCATACCCAAGGTTTGAAACTTCTTCCCTTTTTACAGGCACATGACGTTCATCCCCGCCATGTATCATCAGAATCTCTGCCGGTTGACCGCCTTTCGCCCTTTTTCCCACATAAGGTTTATCTGTTCTCTCACGCGATTCATAGCTGAATCCATAAACCACTGTTCCTATCTCCGGCAGCTCCACCGTCTCCAATTCACGATTTAACATCATATGCACATGCTTCTCCCACGAAAATGTCCGGTAATAGGAATCTTTCTTCAGATAATCATGATTTCCCGCACAAAATACAACCTGTGTCTTCACAAGTCTCGCGAACAATCCGTTTACCTCTTTAAGTTCCCGGAGCAAAGGCTGCCGGTGAAATAAATCTCCCGCAATTAAAAGAAGTTCTACCTCCTGCGCATTGCACAGATCAATTATCTTTTCCAGACTTTCCCATATCTCCCGCGCGCGCAGCGGGGCGTATGCGGATCCTGCGTCTGGTCTTGCCCCCAAATGCACGTCTGCGATGTGTATGAATCTCATCTGTCTCTCCCTTTGTTTCTTCCTCCGCCTTTGAAGGCAGCGTCACAATGAATTGTGTTTTAAGGTCATCGCTTCTCGCCATAACACGCCCGCCGTGAAGCTCTACGATTTCCTTGGCGATCGCCAGCCCGAGACCTGCTCCTCCTGTTCCGCTGGATCTCGAACCATCCACACGATAAAATTTTTCAAAAATTGTCTGAAGCATTGTTCCTGGTATTTTATCGCCCTCATTGGTAAATGCAATCTCAACATCCCGCCCTTTTCGCCTCGCACCGATGAGGATCTTCGTATTTCTATAGCAATATGCAATGGCATTGCGGAGAATATTATCAAAAACTCTGGCAAGCTTGTCCGGATCGCCGTAAACTTCCAAATTTTCTTCTACTTCTACCTCACATGACAACTGCTTTTCCAACAGGACACCGTAAAGTTCATCGGCAAGCTGCTCAAGCATCAATGTCAGATTAATCTCAACCGGCTCCAATTCGATGTCCTGAAGATTATAGCGTGTAATATCAAAAAATTCATTGATCAGATCACCCAGACGCATAGATTTTTCCAACGCGATATGTATATATTTCTCCCGCTCCTTTGGATTCATGTCCGGATGCCCGTCAAGCATCGTAAGGTACGCCACTACCGACGTCAGCGGCGTCTTTAAATCATGAGCAAGAAACAGAACCAAATCATTCTTCTTCTGTTCGCTCTCCACGGACTCCAGCTCCTGCCGCCTAAGCGTCGCCTTTATCTCATTCAGCCGTATCTCTATGGGCTTTAATTCCGTGATCAGATGCACCGGTTCGTTGGACTCAGATATAATATTCTCAATACCTTCCCCTACCTGATCCAAATATTTTGTCATCTTCGACAGCGCCACATAAAAAAATAACGCGAATAAAAGCAGAAATCCTACAATCATATAAAATGTCTTATTGTTACCGATAAGACTCCAATACAGACTGATCGCAGTTTCCTCCTTTACATGCAGAGCCATCAGCCCGCTCACAAAAGCTTTCGCAAAACTGTCATTATAGATGCCGTCGATCACATAGTTCAGCAAAAACCCCCCTACCAGTACAGTGATCGCCGTAACAAGAACTGTCTGCAGGAGTATACTGAGCTTCAATTTCAGATAATTATTCTTCAACCTTATATCCCACTCCCCAAACCGTCTTGATAAAATCTGATTTTCCCATCGGCCCGCTCATCTTTTCTCTAAGGTGCCTGATATGTACCATCACTGTATTATTACTGTTTTTATAGTATTTTTCATGCCAGACTTTCTCAAAAAGCTCTTCGGAGCTGATAACCTTCCCCCGATTCTCACACAAAAGCCACAGTACGTCAAACTCAATAGGTGTGAGCGTCAGCGGAATCTCGTTATAGACGCACTCATGAGAAGTACGGTTCAAGAAAAGTCCTCCGATGTCAATAATGTCTCCCGTCTCTTTCCCGCCGTCATTATACTGCGTATACCGCCGAAGCTGCGCCTTTACTCTCGCCACCAGCTCCAGCGGATTGAAAGGCTTCGGGATGTAATCGTCCGCCCCTAATGTGAGTCCTGTAATCTTGTCCATATATTCGGTTTTCGCTGTCAGCATGATAACCGGAAATGTATATTTTTCCCGGATTTGCTTAAGAATCTGAAATCCGTCCACATCCGGCAGCATGATATCTAAGATAGCAAGATCTATCTTCATGCTGCGGATGCAGGCAAGCGCATCCTCGCCAGTATAAAACTTGTACACGCTGTACTGGTCATTCTGGAGATAAAGTTCGATAACGTCTGCAATTTCCTTTTCGTCATCTACCACTAAAATATTCATTCACGGTTCCTCCTTTTTAAGAGTTCCTTTATAAGTCACAGTTATTCACGGTTCTTGGGAACGGAATGACGTCTCGGATATTGCTCATTCCCGTCAGGTACATGACGCATCTTTCAAAGCCAAGCCCGAAACCGGAGTGCCTTGCGGAACCGTATTTACGCAAATCAAGATAGAAACTATAGTCTTCTTCCTTAAGCCCCATCTCTTTCATCCGCAAGAGAAGCTTTTCGTAATCATCCTCTCTCTGGCTTCCTCCGATGATCTCGCCGATTCCCGGTACCAGACAGTCTACAGCTGCCACCGTTTTATTATCCTCATTCATCTTCATATAAAAAGCCTTGATATCTTTCGGATAGTCTGTCACAAATACCGGACGTTTGTATACTTCCTCTGTCAGATACCGCTCATGCTCTGTCTGCAAGTCCGCTCCCCATGAAACTTTGTATTCAAATTTATCATTATTTTTCTCTAAAATATCTACCGCCTCTGTGTAGGTTACACGGGCAAAATCGGAGGATACTACATTTTTAAGCCGATCTATCAGCCCTTTGTCCACAAAGGAATTAAAGAAATTCATCTCCTCCGGGGCATGCTCCATCACATAACCTATCACATACTTCAGCATAGTCTCCGCCAGATCCATGTTGTCATCTAAATCTGCAAATGCCATCTCCGGCTCAATCATCCAGAACTCCGCCGCATGTCTGGTCGTATTGGAGTTTTCCGCGCGGAATGTAGGTCCAAAGGTATAGATATTGCGGAAGGCTAACGCATAAGACTCTCCGTTAAGCTGTCCGCTTACCGTAAGATTTGTCTCTTTCCCGAAAAAGTCCTGAGAATAGTCAACACTTCCGTTATCCTTTTTCGGTAGATTATCCATATCCAGCGTCGTCACTCTGAACATCTCGCCCGCTCCCTCGCAGTCACTCCCCGTAATCAGCGGAGTGTGCACATACACAAAATCTCTCTCCTGAAAAAATTTGTGAATTGCGTAAGCTGTCAGTGAGCGGACGCGGAATACCGCCTGAAATGTATTTGTTCTTGGCCTTAAATGCGAAACAGTTCTTAAGTATTCAAAACCATGCCGTTTTTTCTGAAGCGGATAATCCGGAGCGGAAGCTCCTTCCACCAAAACACTGTCTGCCTGAATCTCAAAAGGCTGTTTTGCCTTAGGCGTAGCAACCAGCGTCCCGGTTGCAATAATCGCCGCCCCTACATTCAGTCTGGAAATTTGCGCAAAATTATCAAGCGTATCATTGTATACTACCTGCAGAGGACTAAAAAATGTCCCGTCATTTACCACGATAAATCCAAAAGTCTTAGAATCGCGGATACTCCTGACCCATCCGCCCACAGTAATCTTCTTATTAATATAGTCCTCCTGATTCTTGTATAATTCTCTGATCGTAACCAAATCCATATCAATTACTCCTTCTTCTCACATTCCTATTTTTTCGGCCAGCCACCGAAAGCAGTCCTCCTGCACCTTCGCCCGGTCTGTTTCATTCAGTATCTCATGCCTGTCACCCTCGTAGAAGCGAAGTTCCGCATTCAGCCCGGCAGCCTTATATTCATTATAAACCTTGCGGACACCTTTACCAAATGCTCCTACAGGATCGTCTGCTCCCGAAACAAGCAAAAGCGGAAGATCTTTCCGTATCTTATCTATATTCTTGCGCTTTTCAAGACACTTCATACCTTCAAACATATGATAATAACCATTTACTGTAAAAATAAATCCACAGTAAGGATCATTGATATACGCATCCCGCTTCTCTCTGTCAGTCGTCAGCCAGTCCTTGTCCGTCTCACAGGGACGAAATCTCCGGTTGAATCCGCCAAACCCTATCGTGTTCACAAGACGGCTCCGGTATTTCCATCCTCTAACCGCCGCGATCATCTTGCACAAAGCCTGCCCTGTAACAAGCTCAGGTATGCTGTGATATCCGGTTCCCATGATTATCGCACCGGCCAATCCCTCACTATACCGCATCAGGTATTGACGCAGTAAAAAGGAACCCATGCTGTGTCCCAGCATAAAATACGGAAGTCCGGCGTACTTTTTCTCTATCCAATACCGAAGCTTATGGATATCACCTATCACATACGCATTGCCGTCCGTCTGATGGAAATATCCGTAATAATCTTCTCCCTGTACGGACCTGCCATGTCCCAGATGGTCATGTCCCACAACGTAAAAGCCCTTCTCTGTCAGATATCTGGCAAATTCGTCATACCTGTCAATATGCTCTGTCATGCCGTGACAAATCTGTAAAACCGCCCGGACATCCCTCTCTGGAATCCACTCTATCACATGGATTTTTGTAACGCCGTCACAGGATTTAAAGAAAAATTCCCTCTTTTCCATATGATCACCTCTTGCCTTCTATCTCTCCCGGATAGGCACATAGTCTCTGTACGGGCACAACGGCTTATATGCCGGTCGGATGATCTTGTCTACATTTTCAAGCTCCTCTAAACGATGAGCGCTCCATCCAACGATACGGGCCGCTGCAAAAATCGGCGTATATAAGGATTTCGGAAGATTCAGCATACTGTACACCAGACCGCTGTAGAAATCCACATTCGCATTTACACCTTTATAAATCTTACGTCTCTCCCCGATCACCTCCGGCGCAAGCTTCTCAACAGAAGCATACAAGGCATATTCTTTCTCCCTTCCCTTCTCCTTCGCAAGCTGCTTTACAAATCTCTTAAAAACATCCGCTCTAGGATCCGACACGGAATAGATCGCATGCCCCATTCCATAGATCAGTCCCTTCCGGTCAAAGGCTTTTTTATCCAGCAGGTCATAAAGATACTGGCGAACCTCATCCTTATCTGTCCAGTCTGACACCTTCTCCTTCATATCCTCAAACATCTCTGTCACCTTGATATTGGCGCCTCCATGCTTTGGTCCCTTCAAAGAGGCCATAGCCGCTGCAATTGTAGAGTAAGTGTCAGTTCCGGAGGATGTTACAACGTGTGTCGTAAAGGTAGAATTATTACCACCGCCGTGATCCATGTGGAGAACCAGCGCCATATCGAGAATCTTGGCCTCAAGTTTGGAATACTTCCGGTCTTCTCTTAACATCATCAGGATGTTCTCTGCCGTAGAAAGCTTCTGTGACGGCGCATAGATAAATAAATCCTCACCTCTGCGGTAATTGTATGCATGATAACCATACACCATCAGCATCGGAAACTGACTGATCAGATTCAGGCACTGCCTCAAAACATTCGGAATCGTCGTATCATCTGCCTTCAGATCATATGTATAAAGATTTAAAATGGACCGGGACAGGCTGTTCATCATGTCACGGCTGGGAGCCTTCATAATAACATCCCGCACAAAGTTTGGCGGCAGTGTCCGTCTCTCTATCAATACTTCCTGAAACCCCTTAAATTCCTCTTCCGTAGGCAGTTCACCGAACAAAAGAAGGTACGCGATTTCCTCAAATCCGTAATGCTTTTCCTTCAAAAAACCCTTTACAAGCTCTTTGATATTATATCCACGGTAGTAAAGCTTACCTGCACACGGAACTTCTTTTCCGCCTACCAGCTTCTTTGCACATACATCTGAGACATTGGTAAGTCCGGCCAGGACGCCCTTGCCATTCAGGTCACGAAGCCCTCTCTTAACCTCATATTTTGTGTACAGTTCCTTGTCAATTGCATTATTCTTTACACACAACTGAGCATAATGCTCAATCTCCGGTGTAATTTCAAATAGCGCTCTTTCTACGTTGTTTGTCATCCTATCATCCTTTCTTTGAATATATTAATTCTCAATCTGAGACCGTGTCTTTGCGAGAAAATTGCTTAATCTCGCAAAGTCCTCCAGCGCAAGGCTCTCACCGCGCACACTGGTTCCCTTTCCCAGACATCTGATTGCTTCCATAATTACTTCCTTTGAAAAATCCAATCTGCCGGAATTATTAAGACCGTTTGCCAGCGTCTTCCTCCTCTGGTTAAATGATGCCCGTATGATATCAAACATAAGCCTCTCATCCGTCACCTCCACCGGCGGTCTTTCATGCCGGGTAAGTTGTATGACTGCCGAACCTACCTTCGGTCTGGGCATAAAACAATTGGGCGGCACATTTGCCACTATATAAGGCCGGGCATAATACTGAACTGCCAGCGACAATGCCCCGTAATCCTTATTTCCCGGCCCGGTCTGCATCCGGTCAGCTACTTCTTTTTGCACCATAACGGTAATACTTATAACGGGAACCTTATCTTCAAAAAGCCCCATAATGATCGGCGTTGTGATGTAATATGGGAGGTTTGCTACCACCTTGACAGGTTTTCCTTCATTCTCTTCGTCCACCAGCTTCTTGATGTCCGTTTTCAGCACATCTTCATTCAAAATGCGGACGTTTCTATAGCCATCCAGTGTCTCCTCAAGTATCGGTATCAGATTCTTGTCAATCTCTATAGCTATCACCTTGCCTGCCGATTCTGCAAGATACTGTGTCATCGTGCCGATTCCCGGCCCGATCTCCAATACCATATCATCCTTTCCGATATCTGCAGCCCGGATAATCTTGTCCAGCACGTGATTATCGATCAGGAAATTCTGCCCGAATTTCTTTTGAAAAGAAAAGCGATACTTCTGCAAAATCTCAATTGTATTCTGTGGATTTCCAAGCGTTGCTCTGCCCATACATTCACTCCCGCAAAATAGTATTATGTTATTATACAATAAATTGAAGATTTATGATATAATAAAAAAATTAAATAATCATTAAGATGTTAGGATGATATACGGAGGATGATTGTATGAAGAAGATACATGTGATAACAGCGGTGGTTGCTTCTATTGCATTAATTACCGTTGGATTTTTGGGGGCCAGACTTTTAGAAAAAGAAGATGATATTAAAGTCAGCGCCTCTTCTATCGAAGAGAAGCTGAGCAAATGCAGTGATCTAACTACTGCCAGACTCGACTATAGAGGAATGATCCGGTATGAGGACGGAGATATTCAGTATATCAACAAAAAAAGCTTTTCTATGATCTATGATGCCCACATTAAGGCTGGCATTGATCTGTCACAGGCAAGGGCAGCTGTTAACGGCAAAAAAATTACCGTGACTATCCCCAGGCCAGAGATACAGGACATCGTTGTAGATCCGGATTCTTTGGAATTTTATGATGAAAAGCTGGCCTTGTTCAACTGGACGAAAAAAGAAGATACCGCAAAAGCAATGAAAGCGGCCAAAGAGGATGCTGATAAAAAAGCCGCTCAGACCGAACTAATCAAACAGGCATCTGAGCAGGCAAGAACAGTCATTACAACACTGCTTGCTCCTGTAGCAGAAGAAAGCAGCGAGGAATATATTTTTGAAATAATAGAACAATAATGTTCTATTAGTCAACGGGCAAAACCCTTCTCTTTTATAAAGCGTCTAAACAGAGCCATTGCGCCACATCTGTTTTGCAACGGCCCCGCTCACTTTCACAAGCTTTTTACTTTTTTAATTAATCGTCCACTTTAGAATATAATTTTTCAGCTTTTCAAAAAACGTCATCACAACTACCAGTACAAGGACCATGAAGATAAATCCGCCCCACATTCTCTGGTACAGGCCAAGGCTCGAATATCTCTTTACATAAAACCCAAGACCATTCAATGCTCCGTACATCTCCGCATATACAAGCATTACGAACGAGCTGCGGAGCGAATTGACAAAGCCCGCCAGAATAGACGGACTTGCCGCTGGTATAATTACCTTGAAAAACCTTTTTGCCCCCTTTAATTCCAATGTCGCAGCATTTTCAAGATAACGCTTATCAATCGCCTGAATACCTGTGATGGTTGCGAACAATGTCGCCCATACCGTACCGTACACAATCAAGATTACTGATGCCCACCAAAATGTCGGCGCCAAAAGCACGACAAACGGCGACAGCAGAATAGACGGCACACAACTGAACGCATAAATAATCGGATGCAGGATTTCACGGAGACGCTTATTCATACCCACAAGAAAGCCAAGTCCAAGCGCAATCACCAGTGTGATCGCTATAGACGGAACTAAAAGCTTAATTGACGAGATCAGATTGAGCACCGTAACATCCCTGTCTGCCACAAAATCCTTCCATATTCCTTCAAGCGGCGGGAACATCAATGCACTCAGCAATTTGTTGTCTGATATGTATTTATAGAGCAGAACAAATCCCACACAGATGAGAACTGTAATCCAGTATTTCTTTATAAAATCAACTATATTTTTCATTTGCCATCCTCATTATTTATGCGTATGATTTGTCTACTCGTTGTTCTCCTGATAGAACTTCACCGCATTATCATAAAATTCCTGATCCTCACTGCCCCATTTTTCAACAGCTTCATCAAGAGCCTCTTTGTAAATATCATTGTAGATCCAGTCTTCCATATTGACGCTTTCATTAAGATTCTCGATCCCGCCTACCTTGACCATATAATCATAATTATCCATTACAATGTTCTTTACCGTATCCGGATTAATTCTGTAATGCTCGTTGAGCATATAAGCCTCTACATATTCCTTGTCCGCATTAAGCTGCTCTACCATCAAATCCACGCATTCTTCCCTGTGTGTCTCAAAATAGCACATCGCACGAATCAATGCCTCATTAATGAGCTTTACTGTTTCCCTATTCTCTTTTACCCATGAATCACGCGCGACCATACGGCAACAAGAATAATTCGGTGTTACGTCACTGCAGTATGTTACGATTTTGATACCTTCCGTGTTCAAAACCTCATACATTCTTCCAGTACCAATTGTCGCATAGTCAATCTCGCCCTTTAATACAGCCTGTATCTCTTCACTGTCACTTTCATACTCAGAAAATGTAATCTCTTTCTCTGCTGTTCCCTCAGATGAAGCTTCTTCTCCGGATGATTCTGTCTCTTTTGACGGCTCTGAACTCTCAGCTGATCCTGAACCTCCTTTGCATGCTACAAGGCTCAATGCCATTGTTGCGATCATTAGACTTGAAATGATTCGCCTTTTCATGTTAACTTACATTCCTTTCGCTTCGCTCAGGCACAAATAGACAATGAA
>ERZ778514.258-NODE-258-length-53239-cov-7.066825_pt1 | contig 53239 bp, 44 predicted proteins | sample MGYA00510344_ERZ778514 | MGnify/ENA primary metagenome ERZ778514 (study PRJEB29527, sample SAMN07138968) | mouse gut metagenome | material: feces | host: mouse | place: China:Nanjing | collected 2016-01-25 ...
ATAGTTTTCTGGATGAATACCTTTTTTCATTTTAATTTGTTATATTGATATTGTTAATTAAATTCTCCCAATAACACTTTCGGGCTGCAAAATTAATAATAAATATGTTATTATCCAAATATTTATGAAGTTTTTCGCATGTATACCAGCGGCAGCACGTATTTTAGTTATTTTTTCCATAATGCCATACGCACTCGTCGTGCACTTCCTGTCCCGATGCCTTGCCCTCTATGCGTATCCTGTTGTCACCCTCCCGCAGCACGACAGATGTCCAGACAGCACGGTGCATCTTGTCTGTCGTAGTCTTGCCTACCTTCTTGCCGTTGACATACAGTGTCAGGCATGGCGAGTTTGTATATGCCTTTATGTCCACGACCGCCGTGTCTCGCTGCGTATACCTGCGTGATGTGATATACGCCATTGGCTCCTTGTTCCACTGTGCCTTGTAGAAGTAGAAGGCATCTTTCTTTATCTGGCGGTCGTATGTCAGCATGCCTTTGTCGTTGAAGCCGTCGTGTTCTCCCTCCATACGCTGATAACTCTGTATGTCGGCAAACAGCCACACGAACTTGCACCACAGGTATTGCCTCCCGGAAAACACCTGCCAGTTGCCTTCATGGCAGTATGTCTGCGCCTCTTCCGGATGAAAGCGTGAGTCGGAGCGTAGCCCTCCTACTGGTCCCGCCTCATTGTCTGCACCCTTTTTCCCTTTCTTTTCCGCTGTCTGCACCTGTTCTCTTGCCAGCAGTCCGAAGGGCAGATGATGGTTGGGAGACGCACCGGCACCGTATTCTGAAACGCCCACGGGCACTGTCCCTGCCATGGAATGTGCCTTGTCAAAGAACTCTGAGGCTCCAACGGTGGCATCGCTGTACCAGCCGAAATACTTGTTCCACCCGATAAGGTCTGCGCATCCCTCATAATTTCTCTGGTCCACGCAGGTGGCGTATGCTGTAGGCCTGCTTTTGTCAAGGCGGTGAAACTCGTCGTTGATGCGCTTTATAAGCGGTATGGGGTCTCCATAGTCGCGGAACTGGGTGCCGCTGTTTGTCAGCACCTCGTTGAAAATGCCCCAGAAGCAGATGCTCGGGTGGTTGTATTTCTGCAGTACAAGCTCACGGGTTGCCTCGATGGCGTTGGCATCAACACTCGGAAGATAGCCTGTATAAGCCATTCCTCCGGGACCGCAGAAAGGTATTTCCGTCCACAGGATTATGCCCTCTTCGTCAGAGAGGTCGTACATAGTCTCCCCGTGCGGATAATGTGCCAGTCGCATTGCCGTGGCACCGCTCTCCAGAATGAGGTCCATGTCGCGCCTGTAGTCCTCGAAAAGCAGCGCGCTGCCCCGCCCTGCCACATCCTCGTGACGGCAGAAGCCGTTCACCTGCACTGCCTGTCCGTTGAGGAAGGTGCCCCGCTGCGGGTCAACGGCAATGCTGCGGAAACCTGTCTTCTGCTCTACCTCGTCTACTGTCCTGCCGTCTCTCTGCAGCTCCACGCGCACCCTATACATATAAGGGTCTTCCTTTCCCTGCCACAGACGCGGCGATGAGACCGTGACGGGAACGCAGACTGAGCTTGTCGCCGTGCCGTCTATATTGTCCTTCCGCCCCTTCGCCACACAACGCCCGTCTGCGTCGAGCACCGACACCGCCACGCCCAGCCGTCTGTCCTTTGCGGAAAGGAACACCTCTACCTCGGCTTCGGCATTTGCCCTGGTAATGTTCTTCTGGTGTATGAGCACACCAGGCGAGGCGTAATAGGCAGGATTGATGCAGTCTTTATCCGTGATGATGAAGCGGCACGGACGGTGCATTCCTCCATACACGTTGAAATCGCCGCTTATCGGCAGCACATCGGTGCGCCAGGCATTGGAGCAGAACACCTCGACAAGGTTGCCGCCCTCTTTCAACGCCCCTGTTATCTCATGGCAGAAGGCGGTGTATCCTCCTTTATGCTCGCCCACGGGAGTGTGGTTTACAAACACCGTGGCAACACTGTTTACGCCCTCAAAATACAAGAACGCCCTCTTTCCGTCCAGTTCATGTCCCGAGAAGTCGAGAGTCCGCTCATAGCAATAGGCACCGCGCTCATAGACAGGAGCGCCGCCTGCCGTGGTTATTGTCTGCCCGTCCTTACCTTTCTGAAACTCCACATTCCATGTATGGGGTATGGTGACAGGCTCTCCCTTGTATTTCTTGCGCACGTCCAGCATGCTTTTAATGCTCCACCCGTCACTGAGCGTTGTGACGCTGCGCTGTGCGCAGAGGCTGGTGGAAAACATGAGGGCTGTAATAGCCGTCAACAATGGTTTTATATTCATGCTATTTGTATTTACGAAAATGTTCTCTTTGCAGGCGGATGAGCTGACGGTTAGTGCCATGGCTGCGGATTGCCGGCTTCTTATTGCTCTGTCTCTATCTTTATGACACCAGCGGCATCCGACGGACGGCGACCGTCATGCGGAATGGTAACTTCCAGACCGTCGTCATACTGTGTGAAGGGACAGCTGTAGTTGCGCTTCACACTGAGCAAAGTGACCTTGCAAACCTTTCCTGCCAGCCGTGAAGGCACTACTTCCTTCAGCTTGAAGCTGGCATCCCTGCCGGGCCACTCCAGCATTATGGCGTATAGCGTATGCTTGTCTTTCGACCTTGTGTACCGTATGTTCCAGCCCTCTGCCGTCGTCTCTCCCGACACATGGTAGGGGCGTGTGTTGTATATCGCCTCGCCATACGACCAGAGCCATACACCGACATTGTCCATAACGTCTATCTGTTCCTGCGGAAAGGTGCCGTCTGCGCGCGGCGACATGTTCATCAGCAGATGACCGTTGTTTGCCACGACATCTATGAGCCGCTGTATCACAGCCACGGAGGTGAGATACTGCTGCCCGTTGACATATCCCCATGCCTTGTGATAGCCGTCGGAGATGCAGAAGTCGCAAAGCCATGGTATAGGGTCTATCTCCTTCAGCGATGACATCTCATGGTCAAGCATGCCGATGGAACGGGGAAAGTCGTTGTTCTTGTAGGTGAAGATGACCTGCTGGCCTGTCTTCTCCGCATGGTTGAAGTAGTTGGCAAGGAACTGCATCTTCAGCTTCTCGGGGATAGTGTCCATCCATGCGTCGAAGTAAACTATGTCCGGACTGTACTTTTCCGCTACCTCCGTAGCCTTGTCAAGCCACATCTGCTGCCACTCTGCCTTCGGCATGAGACAGCCGTACAGCTTGCGGTACTTCTCGTCGTGCCCTGCCCATGTGGGCTTGAGGACGGCATACGACTGGTTTATCTCGTGATGCAGGGACACGAAGAACTTCATGCCGCGCCCCTTTATGGCTTTCTCCAGGTCTCCCACGACATCCTTCTTGGGACCCATAGCCTTGGCGTTGAAGGGCGTATATTTGGAGTCCCACATCGAAAAGCCGTCATGATGCTCCGCCACAGTGCCGGCAAAGCGGGCACCGAAGCGCAGGAAGAGCGATGCCCACTCTTCGGCGTCGAACTTCTCGCCGCGGAACATCGGTATGAAATCATGGTATCCGAACTTCTCCAACGGTCCGAAGCGTGCCACATGCTGGCGGTGCGTGCCCATGAGGAAATTGTCGGAGGAGTCGTTCTGGTGCATATAGTGATAATACTGCTCGTTGCCGTAGGCAGGAACCGTATACACTCCCCAATGGCAGTATATGCCGAATTTGGCATCGCGCATCCATTCGGGCACCGCAGTGTGCCTTGACAGCGAGTTCCAGTCGGCATCGTACCGCTGGGCAGAGGCTAAGGCAAGACCTGCAACACAATACAGGATAGCTGTTGTGAAACGTTTCATTGATAAGTTTGAATTTGTCTTTACAAGGTTGAGTTATGTCTTTTTCCTCCCCGCCTCTCAGGCTGGGTTCACGGCACGGTATCAGCGGTCCGGCTGTGCCTGAGTACAAAGTTAGTGCATCTGCTCCTGACCGCCAAACCTTTATGCCTTTATTAGCCGGCGCGGGGTCCGGTGAATTCAGAATTCAGTATCCCCGATGTCATAAACATGTCCTTTACGATATCTAAAGCTATGCTTTACGGTCCATAAACCATAGCTTTACGAGAGCCGGAGCACCGGCGTCACAGCCTGCCTTTCAGGGCGTTATATTTTTCCTGCCACATGCAAACGGAACGTTCCAGACGCGTGATAGTGAGTTCCTGCTCTGCCACCCGCTTTTCCAGATATTTCAGCCTGTTCTCCTGTTCCTGTCTGTATCCGGTCCGGGCGGCGTGCATCCGTTCTCTTATCCCGCCCTCCGTGACAAATTCCGTCTCAAGGCGTTTCAGATAGCGGTTCATCATCACATCAACCTGACAGCACAGCGTCATGCCGATATTTGCCATCTCTTCGGCAGACCACCTTTTAAGGAAAGGGACATAGTCTTTTATATCGTTATGTTTCCTGGTAAACTCCTGCATGTGGAAATAACGCGGGTGAACGTCTGTCCATAGCGGCAGCCCGTGTGATGTCATATAGTCCTTGAAGTCTTCACGCAACTCATCTACGCTGCCACGCGCCACGTTCAGAAGTTTCAGTTCCATCTCTGTTGATGTCTTTCCGTCTTCACTGCCCTCGACAATGTTCTGCTTGCACGAACGCGCCGCCTGCACCATCTGGTCTTTTGTCCTGTCTCCGTATTGCGGCAGGAACCTTTCACAAAAAACAAAAGTGAGATGATACAGGACCTCCGACTTACGGTAAAAGCGCAGGTTTCTCCACACAGCGCCCGTACGCAATATCTTACGCGGATTGTCCTGTTGCATAGCGTTTATCTTTTAGGTTGTTTTTAATTGTCCTTACTCTCTGTCTTCTATAGGTGCTATAGTTTCTATCGCTCCTATAGTTTCTATAGTCCCCATAGCATCTATTGTTTCTATAGCTTCTATTGTCTCTATAGCTTCTATTGTTTCTATAGCATCTATTGTCTCTATAGCTTCTATTGTTTCTATAGTCTCTATAGCATCTATAGAAACTATTATGCAAATATATACTTTTTATCCCTATAAAACAAAATAAAAGCGGTGAAAATCCCCATGGGGACTTTCACCGCTTTTATTATTCACAGTTACAATTATTATTCCGCATAATTTATCGTCAGAGACACTATGCGTATCTGGCTTGCAACACCTGTCGTCCCCGACATATTGGTTATCAACGTCTCAACAGCACCGACATTGCTTATCGTTACAACCTTTCCGCTCGTGCCTACCGTGCCCGGGGCTGCCGATATATCTCCGCTTGCATTGTATATGGCACCGTTGTATTCGTCAACGTTGAATATCACAGAGGCAATCTTCTTCTTTGCCGTTATCTTGACACTGTTCTTCGGATACATACGGATGTTTGTTCCCGTATTGTAATATTTCGGAGTATTGCTATTACCTCCGCCTTCAAATGTCAGGACCGTTCCGTCTGAAAGAGTCTGTGTGCCGACCTCTGTGCCATTGGCAAGTCCGAACGATGAAGCCGCTACCGTTATGGAGTTCTCTGAAACGTCGCCGCCAGGATTGTCCTCACCTGAACCGCCGCCGTTCTTCGTCCATGAGTACAGGTAGCTCTCGTTCATCACTGTCTCCGGAGTGTTGCCCATATAGTTGGTAACCTTACCGCAGATGACAACATCGTCGCCGACGGACAGCACGTCACCCTCCGTATATTTTGCATTGTTCAGATACAATGTACGGAATACATAGAACTGGTCTGTGCTTGTGCCGTCGTCAGAGATATAGAACGAAGCATTGCCATATTGAGTGGTGAAGTTCTCCCTTATAGAAGCAACCTTACCTTTTATATATACCACCTTATCAGATGTCGCACCTGCTTCAAGCGATGAAGCGTATGCATTTGCAGCAACGCTGTTGAACGGGTTCTCAAGAGTACCGTCGCCCTTTGCCTCGCCTGTTGAAGGCTTGTCATCGCCACCGCCTTGTGTATTTCCGTTGAGAGAATATATGTAGCTTGAACCCTTGCCCACTGTCTCAGGAGTGTTGCCCTTGAAGTTTACAAAGCGACCGTAGATTACGACTTTGTCACCGGTCTTTATCTGATCTTCGCTTGTGAACTTCACATTGCCAAGATAGTAGCTTTGGAAAATATACAACCTGTTGCTTCCTGCCTCATCATCTGATATATAGTAGTTGGCATTGCCATATTGTGCGGTCTCCACTTCACTTATAGAAGTAATGGTTCCTGATACATACATCGGCTCTGTCTGAACATCAGCATCCAGTGCTGTGATTATCTGCAGTGCCGCTGCCACATTATACGGGTCGTCCTTCGTACCGCTTCCTGAAGGTTCTATAACCACTCCCGGTTCATCACCGCCGGGATTGTTGTTGGGATCATCGTAAGGCATGGGAACGTCCTCACAGCTTGCAAAAGTGAATGCCGCCATGGCAATCATCAATATCGAATAAATATGCTTTTTCATAAATATAATTTTTATTTCTTGTTTTACTTGTTCTTGTTAGTTCTCTGGAAATACCACGTCGCTGTATTTGCGTATAAGCATCTGCCACGTGCCGTTGTAGATAGTCATGATGCCTGTTATGTCACCCTTGCCCTGAGGAAGCGGCATTGCAGCAAAGTCGGCATACTGGCTTGTGCGTACGACAAACTTGCTGGTTTCCTTTATGTTCCTGTTGATGCATCCGCCGAGAAGCCTTTGTGTCTTTGCGTCACCGACGTTTGATGTCTCAGGGTCCATTGCAAATATGTTCACGCCGTTGGCATCTCTGAACGAGATGTTCTTTATAGTATACAGCTTACCGCACTCTTTCTTGCTGTCAAGGCTGCCAAGGTTTGCAATGTCCAGCACTTCCGGCTCTACAAGAGGCTTCATGTCAAGAAGCTTGAAGTGTTTTTGCCATCTCACCCTGTTCATGCGCGATACGGACACTGTACCTTGCTTGTTTGTATACAGCGTTCCTATCTGTGGCTGTGTGCCGTATCCGCCTATATAGAGGTCTTTCAGCGAAACAAGTATTTCCCTGCCTTCGGGCAGATATGAGCACATTCCTCCCTGCTCAACGCAGATTGTGATTGCCCCTGTCTCGTCCTGAATGAATATCTGGCTGTATATGTTTCCCTCTATGTCGTTGCCTGTCACGACGCCCTTCAGCTTGATGTCTTCGTCTATCAGCTTGTAGCCGTTGTTGTCTATCGTCTTCTGATATTTTTCCTTGAACGCGGCTATGCTCATGACGTTTTCGTCCTTGATGTCATTGTTGCCGTACGGGGCATTGCTTCCGTCGGGAGCGTTCCAGTCGTCGTCAAAGCCTATGTCCTCGCCGCCGATACATCCTGTAGCAAGGATGCAGACGGAAGCCATGAATATATATAATATCTTTTTCATAATATTGCGGTTTTAGAATTTATAAGCAATGTTCAGCATACCGTTTGTTCCGTATGCGTAGAACTTGTTGGGGTTCCTGTCAAAGCGGTATGCACGCTTGTTCTCACTTGCAGTCCATGAGCTGCGGCTCTGTTCAAATCCGCCCGTGCAGATGTTCTGGTTGTTGAGAATGTTTGTTACCATGAGGTTTATCGAGAGCGAGCCGTGCTTCAGATATATGCTCTTGCCTATTGAGCCGTCGAGCATAAAGCCTCCGTGGCCTTTCTGCTGTTCTATTATCTCAGGGTTTACATTGTCATTTTCAATCCATGTGTCAGTATATCCTGCTGCATATCTCTTTTCCCATGTCTTCAGCAAACGCATGTTGGGAGCGTATGACAGATATATGCGGTCATACCAGTTGCAGTTAAGGTCGATGAACCAGCCGCCCTTGTGATAGCTCAGTCCCAAGCTTGCAGCAGTAAGCGGCGTGCCGCTCTCACGCATGCCCTTGTTGTAGCACGTGTTGTTGTCGTATATGTTGTTGCCCGACGCTTCTGTCTCATATCCGTATCCGTGATAGTCGCCACTCTTAGACTCCATGTATGTCGCGCGTGAGTTGTTGATGTTCTTTGCTTCGGATATTGTTCCGAGCAGTTTCACGTTGAACGCACTTGTCACCTTTATGTCAACGCCTGCCTCAACGCCGTAGTAGGCTTTCTTGCCGCCTGTGAGCGAGAAGTATGTGAAGGAGTTTGCGTCGTCATAGAAGAAGTTCTGCCACTCGGTGACGTTTGTCATGCGGCTGTAGTATGCGTTGACGTTTGCATGCAGCCATGAGTTGCGGTGCTGGTAGCCCACTTCGGAGCTGAACACACGCTCGTTCTTCAGGTCAAGCACAAAGTCGTTGTTTATCTCGGGCGATGCAAATGCCGTGGATGCCTGCGGCGCGCGCAGCTCATAGCCGAGACCGAACGTTACGGTGTTTCCTCTTCCGAGATTGAGGCTTGAGCCAAATTTCACGCCCCCGTCAAAGAACTCTGCCTTTCCGCTCTTGCCGTAGGAATTGTCTGCCGCAAGACCGTTGCGCATCTTGCCGTCGCGCTGCATAGTGGTGTAGCCCGCCTTTGCTGCGACATAATAGTGAAGCGCGCCGAAGTTCTCAACATAGTTTGTCCACAGTTGTCCGCGGTTTACAAGTATGTCGTAGTTATAGCCGAACTTGTCACCTTCGCGAACGATGCCGTTGGGGTTGTTGAGGTCGTACTGCACACGCGGGTCGTCCATAGCATACGTGCCCAGCGCGTATGTGTTTATGTTGTGGTAGATGTTTGCGCCCAGCAGGTCTTCCATTGTCTGGTAGTGGCGTCCGCGGTTTGTTCCGGCAGACAGCCCGGCGCTCCACTTCTTGTTGGCGTCAATCTGTTTGTTCAGTGCCGTGGCAAGTGTCAGCGTCAGCGCGTCGTTGTGCTTTGCCTGTATAAAGTACATGGCATCGGCACCCTGTGCGTTTACTCCCTGATTTGCGAAGTACAGGCGGTCCCAGTTAATCTGGCGGTTGCCTTTTGTTGCCGTCCAGTATTCGTACTGCTGGTTCCAGTCTGCAAGGTTCTGCTCCGTGCGGTTCATGGCGTCGGTCTCATCCCATACGTTATACCTGCTGCTCGGCATGTTTTTCCAGTATGTGGGGTGCGGGTTGTCGCTGTTGTTATAGTTAAGCTTTGTGCTCTTGTACATGCTGTACTTGCCGAAGAGCGATGTCGTGAGCTTAGTGTTGTCGTTGATGTTCCAGTCCCATGTGAGGAGTGCCGACGGCGCAAAGTCGTTGACAATGCGCGAGTTGCGCTTCTTGCCGTTCTGATATCCCCAGTACGGGTTGTAATACTTGTCGTTGGCAAGCCACAGAGCCTCGTCGGTTGCCGGTCCCTGTGTGGAGCGCTCGGTGGGATTGCCCCATGTCGAGAACGACAGCGAATGACGGCCTCCGTCGAACATCTTCTGCACGCCGAGGAAATAAGACAGGGCGTTGTAGAACGTGCCTTCAACATATCCTTCCTTGGCTCCGCGGTATGTAAGGTTGGCGGAGAAAGCCCAGCCGTTGTTGTTGAAGCCTGAGTTGTAGGTGTACATTGCACGCAGCTGATAGTTGCGGTTTGCCCCGCTCAGCGTCACGCGGTGCCCCGTGGCAAAGCTTCCCGGGCGGAAGTTGTAGTTGTTCGAGCCGCCCATGCCCGACACCGAGAAGCCGTTGCTCTCGAACGGCAGCGCATACTCAACGTTGCGTGTCTGCTGGTTCAGACCGCCCACGAGCGAATAGCGGAACTGTCCGCTCTCCATGTCGTTCATCGGAACGCCGTTGATGAACACGTCGTTGTACTTCTGGTTGAATGCGCGGTAGCGGAAACGTACAGGTGAGAACAGGTATCCCACCTCGCTTGCGTAGACATTATTGTTCGAGTTGATGATAGACACATTCTGCGACATGTCGTCATCCTCGCCCAACTGCGCCTCGGTAAACGTGAAGGCCTGCTCCGTCATGGCGCTGGCTTTTTGCCCCTGGCCGTTGTCCGTCTGTGCAAAGGCAAGAGGACTATAGCATAGGGCTATCACTGCTAACTTCAGTTTTTTTTGCATAATTAGTGTTTTTAATTAGATATTTGGTGGCAAAGGTATTAAAAAGAATTAAGAATGAAGAATTAAGAATGAAGAATTTGCTGCCGCCAATACTAATTGGACAAATAAGGCTAATAAGTCTTATAAGACCTAAAGACAACTGGCGGCAGCAAATTCTTCATTCTTCATTCTTCATTCTTAATTTCTTCAGAACTTCTTCCCCCCAACGATACTTATAAACGTGTTGGCAAGTATCTTCATGTCAAGCCACAACGAACGGTGCTCAAGATAATATATATCCATGTCAAGACGCTTCAGCATCTTCTCCATGGTGTCGGTATACCCGTTATACAGCGTGGCATACGACGTCACCCCAGGGCGTATGGCATACAGCCGCACGTAACGTGTGTCGTGCTCCATTATCTTGTCGATGAAATACTTGCGCTCCGGACGGGGACCGATGAACGACATGTCGCCGACAAGCACGTTCCACAGCTGAGGCAGCTCGTCAAGATGATGACTGCGCATGAACCTGCCCGTACGGGTTATCCGCGGGTCGTTGTCGGTCTCAAGCAGTGCAGGCTCGTCCTTTTCGGCATCCTTGCACATGCTCCTGAACTTATATATATAGAACGGCTTGCCGCCACGCCCTATGCGTTCCTGCCTGTATATCACCGGCAGCCCGTCAACACATGCTATGGCTATGGCACATGCCAGCATCAGAGGCGAGAACACAATGAGGCACAAGGCGGACAGTATGATGTCAATGATACGTTTCATCAGGCATGCTCCTTTTTTATCCTTTTTAAAATCATGCGGTTCAGCACAAGATGAAAAGCTGTATACAAAAATATGTCAAGGATGATGACACATGTAAATCCTGCAAACGACAGCGCATTGTTTACAACTATAAACATCACCGCAAGCGACAGTATCACCGCAAGAGCCTTGTGCTGCGACAGCCCGGCACGCATCAGCTTGTGGTGTATGTGCTTCTTGTCGGCTGCAAATATGGACTTGTGGTTGCGGACGCGGTGCAGCATCACCCTGAACACGTCGAACGCAGGCACTATAAGCAGCGACGAGGCAAACAGCAGCGCATCTTCCCTGTAGGGCAGCAGCACGGGGTTGTACATGGAATACTTCACCAGCAGGAAGCTGAGGATGAAACCCAGCGTGAGACTTCCCGAGTCTCCCATGAATATTTTCTGGTTGCGGTGCGGTCCGCCAATGATATTATAGTAAAGAAAAGCCGATATGACCCCCACCAGTCCGGCTATGAGTATGCTGTAAATCCACAGCCCTATGTTGCTGAAGGCGATGAGAAATCCCGCAAGCGCAATCACTGCCAGCCCGCCCGACAGCCCGTCGATGCCGTCAATCAGGTTCATGGCGTTGTCTATGAACACTATCGTGAGCACCGTAAGCGGAATACCTGCCACGGGCGGTATCTCATATATGCCGAAAAGCCCGTAGAGGTTGTTGAGGTACAGCCCCGACAGCGGCAGGCTGCACGCGGCTATTATCTGCGCAATGAACTTGGTGCGCGGCGTCAGGCCAAGTATGTCGTCAATTATGCCCACCGTATATATGAGCATAAGGCTTATGAAGAACGACACCGTCCACAGGTTTACCGTCAGTTTCTGCTCGCCCGTAAACTCCCCGAACATCATTATCGCCGTGACAAATGAGAACAGCATGCCCGGCATGAACGCAATCCCCCCAAGGCGCGGTATCTTGTTCTTGTGCACTTTCCGTGAGTTGGGAATGTCGTAAAGTGCCTTTTTCCTGCAGAAATCCAATATCAGCGGTATCGAGACAAGCCCTGTTGCCACGCTCATCACGAATGCCCCCGTTATAAACAGTATATGTAAATCCATTCTTTTTCAAGTGCCGTTTATTACTTATAACCGCTTTTCATGCGGAATATTGCATACACACGGCAGTTCTTTTCAGCATTATGCCTGCTATTCTGTTTCTGTATTTTCTATACCTGCTTTTTCTGTTTACATTATCCGCTTCAAGAAAATACACAAAATACCTGACAATCAGATGTTTCTATATACGTTTTTATTTTTCATTCACCAAGTTGGCGGTTTTCCGTTCACCAAGTTGGCGGTATATAAAGAGATTCATCGAACTCATGTTTAATTTATGGAGAAGTTAAAGAAGTCAGGGGAAGTTAAGGAAGTTAAAGGACAATAGCCTGATAAACAGCAACGGTACATACGTCCTTTGACTTCCTTAACTTCCCCTGACTTCTTTAACTCCCACAGAACTTCTTTTACTTCCACATAACTTCCTTAACTCCTTACCAAAGCCTCCATATTCCATGTCAATACAATAAAGGCTATATCTTGAACTCAAAGATTTTATAGAGATATTTCAGTGATATAAGAAAGATATTGGTGTAAAGCCCGTTTCTCCGGCATGCCTTCACGTCCTCGCGGCTTATGAGCAGGCGGTTTTTGGCATTCTTCGTGCTTATCCCTCCCGTGCGCATCGTGACAAAGTCTTTCTTTATATACCGCGCCCTTATGCGGTGCCTGTACAGCAGACGCACCATAAGGTCATAGTCAGACGCTATCTTGTAGTCGAGCGAAAACGTCCCGTATTTTCTGTACACGTCGCGCCTTACATAAAACGACGGGTGTGCAGGCATAAATCCGAACCTCAACAGCCAGGGGCGGAACAGGGCGCTTGAATAATAGCGCACGCATTTCTCCGGATTGCCGTCGTCTACAAAGTGTATGTCGCCATACATGGCATCAGCATCATCACGGCTGAAAAAGTCTGCAATGGTGGCAAGCGCATCGTCTGAGGTATAATAGTCGTCAGAGTTCAGTATTCCGACTACATCACCCGTAGCCATGCCTATGCCCTTGTTCATGGCATCATATATACCTTTGTCCGGTTCGCTTATGATGTGCATCCTGCCGCCGAACATCGGTTCGTAGCGTCTGAGTATATCCAGCGTACCGTCTTTGGAGCATCCATCTATGATTATATATTCATAATCGGTGTACGTTTGTGCCAGCATTGACTTCAACGTATCTTCTATTGTCTGTGCACTATTATAAGTAGCAGTTATTACAGAAATTTTCATAAATGGTTTGTTCAGTTGTTTTCCAACCATCTTAATGTTTCCCTTATACCCTCTATTCTTGTAAACGGAGGATTGGGCGCCATATTGTAAGTGGGCTTTAAGTCTACGATATTGTCTGTCGTCATATTCTTCAGCCTGAAAGATGTCATAGGGAATTTTATCCCGACCATTTTCAGCATATCTCCCAAATAAGCGGCACATTTCACGCAAAGCCAAGGCACGGCAGGTACTTTAAACCCTAACTCATGCGAGATTTGGTCGGCCCATTCCTTTATATTTATCGGCGGCATGTCTCCTATATAAAAGACCTTGTTGCCACGGTTTGTCGTGTCTCCATTCAATATCTGTTCTATCTGATATACAGAGTTGCCTATATATCCGTAAGTCTTTGTGCAGCCTCTTTTTCCTATATGGAAATACATACGTTTTTTTACCATGTTGAAGAAGTTGCGGTAAGGAACCTTAAATCCAGGTCCCCAAATGGATGTAGGCCTGATAATAGCCCAATCGCATTTCAGATCGGCAGCCCATGTCAGCCGTTCGGTCTCCACCTTGCTTTTGCCGTATAATGTCGTGGCGGAGTAATCAAACGGAGTCTTAGGAATGTATCCGACATGACAAACCAACATTGAAGACGTTATTATTATTTTTTTCAGGTGTATCAGCCTTTTTGTTATTTCAAGTATATTCTTTACACCGCCGATGTTTGCCGAATAATCTTCCAACGATTGTCCTTCAAGGTCGGTCCGTGCAGCAAGATGTATTATATAATCAGGGTCAAACCCGCTTATCGTTTCATTAAGAAGTTCATAATTGTTTATGTCTACATTCTTCCAATATTTCAAGTGCCGGCGTTCCTTTGGCTCTGCCTTGTCGATATTCATCATCTCGTATTTGTTTTCAAAATAAGAGACAACGTTTGAGCCGATAAATCCGGAACCTCCTGTTATAAGTAATTTCATGACAGTATTATCCTTTTACGTAGATTTGATTAAAGTCAAAAACTTGCCAGACGATGTTTTTCTTTGTATATCCCAACCTGGCGTATTCTTTATACATGGACAGTCTTTAAAGACTGTTCATTTGTTCATTCTTCTGCAAAAATACAAAAAATACATGACAAAACATTCTACTATCATGAACTTTATTGACGTAAGCATGAAGAATTAAGCACATTTTGATGATTTAAGATTTAAGAATTAAAAGTCAAGAAAAGCGCCAACGTTCGTGCTGGAGAGAACAGCTGGCTTGAACTCGCCCAACAGGCATTTACATGTCTTTGCAAAGCCCGTCCGCAACAACCTGCAATACAACACGTTATAAAAAGTCGTCTTTTAGGCTTTCAAAAGTGCCCTTTTACAAGACAAAAGCTTACCTCTTATGTCCTGAAAGCTTACCTTTTATAAGGCAAGATGCTTCAGACCGGATTTTCATGATTTCCTTTTTTAGCCTCCAGACACATTCCAACCGACTATTTCATGTATCAGTCGCCATTATTACCATTCTTATAATTTTCAATATTATAAAGCTTTATTTATAAAGAAAATGTTATCTTTGTAGCATGATGGCCGAATTCAGCGAAAAAGACATCATATCTATTAACCCGAATGCTATAAGAAGGAACAAAGCGCCAAGGGGTTAAGCGAACAAAGTTATATAATGTTATGATAATTAAATGTTATGATAATTAGAAGTAAAGCCCCCCTTCGTTTAGGCTTGGCCGGAGGAGGAAGTGATGTATCACCTTATAGCGATATTTATGGAGGATTAATCCTTAACGCGACCATTAATCTATACGCCTATTGCACCATTGAAGAGACTGAAGACGGCAAGATAACGATTAACGCTTTTGATGCTAATTGCTGCAAAAGTTATCCTCAGACAGGGCATTTGGAGATTGACGGTAATGCGATTTTGATAAAAGGCGTATACAACAGGATTATCAAGGATTTTGAGATTGAGCCTAAACCGTTTAAGATAACGACCTATAACGATGCTCCGGCAGGTTCGGGCTTGGGCACTTCCTCCACGATGGTTGTGTGCATATTAAAAGCTTTCGTTGAATGGTGCAGCCTGCCTTTGGGTGATTACGAAATTGCCAGATTGGCCTATGAAATAGAACGTAAGGATTTGCAGCTTTCCGGAGGGAAGCAAGATCAATATGCTGCGACCTTCGGCGGTTTCAACTACATGGAATTCCTCTCAAATGACATCGTCATTGTAAATCCTTTAAAAATCAAACGATGGATCATTGATGAGCTGGAAGCAAGCATGCTGCTTTATTTTACAGGCAAGTCACGCAGCAGTGCCGCTATAATTGAAGAACAAAAACAAAGCACGTCAAAAGGCGCATCTGCTGCCATTGAAGCAATGCACAAGATAAAACAAAGCGCAAGGGACATGAAACTTGCCGTATTAAAAGGAGATATCAACGCCTTTGCCGATATAATAAAAGAAGCATGGGAGAACAAGAAGAAGATGGCAAGCAAAATTTCAAATCCCATGATAGAAGAAGCCATGGAGGTCGCGATGGCGGCAGGGGCAAAAGCCGGCAAGGTATCCGGAGCCGGTGGCGGAGGTTTCATTATGTTTGTTGTAGAACCCACAAAAAAGAAAGCAGTGGAGAACGCCCTGAAAAAATTAAACGGTTTTGTTATGCCATTCCAATTCAGCGAGGGAGGTGCTCATGGTTGGAAGATATATCCTACTGACAAGATCTCAACAATCAAGAAATAAAACAGCCCACAAAGTCTTTTATGAATAATAAATTTGTACGACATATAGATTTGCTTATAAAACGTTATCCGTGCCTTAACGTCTGCAAAGATGATATTATTGCCGCTTACGACATCCTGGCAGAAGCCTACTCGTCTGACAAGAAATTGCTCGTTGCCGGAAATGGAGGTAGCGCATCAGACAGCGAACACATCGTTGGCGAGTTAATGAAAGAGTTTAAACTTAAACGAAAAATATATTCCGACCAGGTTGACAGACTTAGACAAATAGATGAAGAAATGGGAACGATCCTGGCCGAGCACCTGCAAGGAGCACTGCCCGCCATATCTCTGGTCGGCGAACCTTCTTTAACAACCGCATTCATGAACGATGCCGTACCGGTATTAGTATTTGCCCAACAAGTAAACGGTTTAGGTAAGGCAGGTGATGTCTTCTTGGCAATCTCAACCTCCGGCAACAGCCAGAATGTTTTATATGCCGCTGTTGCCGCAAAATCAAAAGGACTGAAAGTAATAGGTCTGACCGGCGCAAAAGAAAACAAACTCATGCGTTATGCTGATGTGTGCATTAGGGTTCCTGAAACAGAAACATATAAAATACAAGAACTGCACATCCCGGTATACCATTGTCTATGCCTAATGTTAGAAGATCGTTTTTTTGGTAATCATCAATAAATGTTTTTGTATGAAAGCTGTAATTATGGCAGGTGGAAAAGGTACAAGAATTGCCTCTATTGCCAATGATGTGCCCAAGCCTATGATAAGAATATGTGGAAAACCGATACTGGAATATCAAATAGAAAATCTAAGGACTTGCGGACTAACAGAAATAATTATCGTTATAGGTCATCTCGGAAACGTCATAAAAGATTATTTTCAAGACGGTAGGAAGTGGAACGTCAATATCGAATATTTCGTTGAAGACCATCCGCTGGGAACAGCCGGCGCTCTTTTTAAGATGCCACAATTAACCGAAGATTTCCTACTGCTCTGCGGAGACGTGATTATAGATGTCGACTTTAATCGCTTTATCGCTTTTCATAAAAAGAAAAAGGCTCTGGCAAGCCTAATGACTCATCCCAACGGACATCCTTACGACAGTTCGCTGCTGGTTACGGAAATAATGCCTCCACAGCAGCCCGGTGGAATGCCGGAAGACACATGCCGTGTAACAAAATGGATGAACAAAGAGGACGAACGGTTATATTATAAAAATCGGGTTAATGCCGGTATCGAAATTATATCTCCAGAGTTACTCAAAGAAACACTTAAGAACTTTGTGCCACGTCATCCTAACGAACCGGACAAGATTGACTTGGACAGAGACGTGTTAAAACCGAATATTAAAAGCGGCAGGATTTTTGCTTATGACACACCTGAATATATAAAAGACATGGGTACTCCCGAACGCTTTTACGAAACAAGCATGGATATTGAAAAAGGATTGGTTAAAGCACGCAACTTGAAAAACAAGCAGAAAGCAATTTTCCTGGATAGAGACGGCACCATAAATAAAATGGTTGGATTTATCAACAAGCCCGAACAACTTGAATTAATCGAAGGTGCCGGCGAAGCCATAAAATCAATCAACAAATCTGGATATCTTGCCATTGTCGTAACCAACCAGCCTGTCATCGCCAGAGGTGAATGTTCTTTTGAGGATTTACAGACAATCCATGATAAGATAGAAACGGCTCTTGGCAAAGACGGTGCTTTCATCAATGCCATTTATGTTTGTCCTCATCACACAGATAAAGGTTTTACAGGAGAACGTCCGGAATATAAATGTCAATGCAACTGCAGGAAGCCCAAGCCGGGACTCCTATTGCAAGCGGCAAAAGAGTTCAATATCGATTTATCACAATCTTATATGTTGGGAGACAGTAAACGTGATATTGAAGCGGGCAAGAATGCCAATGTAAAAGAGACATTCCTTGTCGAGACGAATAAAGAGAATGCCCTATTAGACACATTACAAACAGTGATATTTTAAAGTGAATTCTATGAATTCACTTTAAAATATTCATTCTTAATGTCTGCAGCAATCATATTCCAGGAGTTACCTCCTGTCAAATAATCAGACTTTATATTATCAGACAACAACTTTAATAAAACATCATCGGACAAGAGTCTGACAATGCTTTCCGCCAAACTGTTTATATTTTTTCTTTCAACGACCATCCCATATTTCCCATTTCCCAACATGTCAGGAAGCCCGCCAACATTGGTTGCAATCACAGGCTTTGCAAAAGCGAAAGCAGACATTATAACACCACTTTGGGTAGCATCAGTGTACGGGCAGACAAGGAATTCAGAGTTATTTATCAATCCTACAAGTTCATTATCAGGAATGTATCTATTGCGGAACTCAATATAATCAAATGTCTCGTATTTACTTATGTCAAAATGGAAAGTGCCGCTGCCCGCTACGATAAGACTGACATCTGGATATGCCTCATGCACTCGTACCATGGCAGGAAGCAGATAATCAAGTCCCTTGTACTCTGATATTTTTCCTGTAAAAAGAATATACTTCTTTCCTCCAGTTTGAACATCAGGCTTTGGCTTTATCGTTTGAAGATATGTACAGCAACTTATATGACTCTCAACGACTCTATCTTCACGGATCTTATAGAAATCAATAAAATTCTGTTTCTGTACTTTATTGAGAATGATAAACCTCGGGATCAGCCAAAATGCAAACTTACGACGCAATCTGACAATAAAAGTGTCAAGCCCTGAGTGTGGGAAAGGGTCATGAACCGTAAGTATCATGCATCGGCGGAGAAAGTATAAGATAAATTCATAGACGTTAAGAGGCCACAGAACATGAATAACATTAAATCCATGACGCATGATAAAAAACAGCAAAAGCAAATTTGTCCAAAACGCCTTTAACTGCCAAAGGTGCCCTGCCGTATTTACGACATAAAATTTGTCTATATCAATAAAACTTGCAAGTTTCTCAAACTGAGGGTATGCCTCCACAGCTTTGAATATACCGGTCTTACCATATATTTTATCAATATTGAAAGCCGGCCCCTTTAAAAAACGTGGCGTTATTTCTAACAGATAAGTTATATCAGCATCCTTCTGTGCGGCATTAAGGTATGGCAAATCCGTGTCTGATAATTGAATTTTTCCTAAATATGCTATTTTCATATTATTGTCAAATTACCTTGTTTCTTCAATGGCTTCAGATAGAGCCTTTATATATCCATGACCATATTTCATGTCCGGCTCCATATAATTACCTTCACCCCATTCGTTCCACGATTTTATCATTATAATCTGTTCCTCCCCGGGTTTATCTTTCACCATTTCAATAGCTTTTTTCGCCAGTTTTTTAAAATACTTCGGTTCTGAATGTGTCATCACGAGTGCCCGTGCACCCGAACGCGGAGAATGATCCCAATTTGGCGCTATCACTGGAATTACCTCGCGCTTACGGCAATCAGGATGAAGCATATACTTAATCGCGTCGCTATATTTGTAAATCATCGGTATGTGCAGATACTTACGGCCGATAGTTCGCAGCACTTTGCCAACAACCGAACTTTTGTGATATATATTCAGATGGTCGACATTGTGAGTGGCGTCAAAACCTTTGCCCAGCAAATCCTGACGATGTTCACTGTTATAGTCAGTTGCAACGAAATAAAAATCATTCAAGCCGTTCTCTTGTGCAAGCCTGCGCCATGTTTTTATAAAGGTTGCGACATCTTTAAATCCGACCGAGTCATATATAATATAAAAAAGTTTACCATTCACTCTGATATATCTCTTATCCCTGAATGCAGGCAGAAGGGCATTGAAATGAGCTGTATAATCCTCCTCTCCAGGATATTCTTGCTCTATAAGGAGCTTGTCTTTCCCCGGCTGCTTAGGATCCCAAAGTTTTTTATACCAAGAGTGGTTTGCCCATGCCAGACAGAAAGGGAAATCGGGTTTGCCACACTTTATCACCTCTTCAAGAGGGCGCTCCATGAGTCTTCTGCCATGACCGAACCAATATTCATAATAACAGAAGCCCTCGATGCCAGCCTCTCTTGCCAATTCTGCCTGACGCTCTCTTGTCTCAGACATACGCAAATCGTAAAAGCCCAAATCGGCAGGAATATGAGGTTGGTCGTGCCCTGGAAAGAGTTTGCGTGCACGCGCCACATTAGTCCACTCGGTAAAGCCTTTTCCCCACCATTCATCGTTTTCCTTAAACGGATGGTATTGGGGCAGATAAAATGCGAATATTCTTGGTTTCATCAGTATTTGTTCTTATTTGTATTTATAAAAGAGCCATCTAACAACGACTGGGCGAGATGTTGCAAATCGTCTGATTGCATCTTTGTAACCTTGCTGTATTGCGCCTTGCTTCGATCTGAAAGCTCGCTATATGGAACATTCCGGAATTTGTTGAGAGCGGAAAACATATCTGTTTCATATATTGGAGAAAAATATATGGGGGCATTTTCCAATACCTCCGGCATAGAGCATACATTTGAGCATATTACCGGTTTGCCATATCTCATGGCTTCCAGAGGCGGATAACCGAATCCTTCAAACAACGACGGATATAACAAGACATGGCAGTTCTTATAAGCATGTTCCAAATCGGACATCGATAAGAAAGGCAGCGGTATATGATTTTCAAACATTTTCTTGCCATAGCCAATGGTAACAAGCTTGTAGTTTAAATTGCCTTGCTCTACAAACTGCTTAAATGCCTTTATCATCCTGTCTGCATTTTTCAGCACACGGTCGGAAGAAAGGATAAGAAAATACTTCTCGTTATGATTTATAAGGTCACGCAAATCATCGTTTTTTATATCGGCATCGCCTGCAGATACCTCTTTCAGAGGAGATGACAAGACGTGCACCTTGTTTCTTAATAACGGATAATTGTAGTTCAGGGACCTTTTTGTGTAGTTGGACACGGTTATTATGTCGGCGTCATTGTTGGTAAGCATATTTATCATCTGCTTTTTACGACTTTGCAATCTGCCTGATATCAACCGTATTTTTAACCTCGAAAGGAAATATCTTAACAGCTGCTGTGGACGATTCAGATACTGGAAAAGCAGCAATCGTGAGTCTTCTGTTTCTTCATCACAAAGATCATGAATCACACTTACCACCTTGCAACCAAGATGTTGCATATTGCCCAATGGCAAATCGCAGAACGACTGTGCACATGTTATGAACAACAGGTCGATGTTATTTTCCTTTACGATTTCTTTCAACGACTTGTCTTTATAGTCAACCGGTATCACCCTCCCATACTTTTTCAGCTTCTCACACGATAAATTCTCATACCTGAATTTCTTTCCTGAATGGTAAAGACTATAAATACGCACATCCGGGTATTCTTCAAGCAATGAGACCGTCTTAAAGAATACCGTCTGTGCATATTCGGCAGCACCGTTGTAGAACAGTGCCTGCGCTTCTGTCTGGTCAAATAGTATGTTCATTGTTTTTTAAGTAAAAGGTATATTCCATACACATTTATAATCTAAGTCATGACTGCGCGAGCCTATTTTCCTGGCAGGAACGCCGCCAACGATATCATAGGGTTCCACATCTTTGGTAACAACCGCACCGGCACATACAATGGCACCTTTTCCGACAACAACACCTTGAAGTATTGTACACCCTATGCCCAGCCACACATAATCTTCAATCCTTACCGGCATATACTTGCCTTGGAAGTTTCGTGAATTAGGGTAATGTCCGCCTGTCACGATGTTGACCTTATGCGAAATGGAGACACTGTTTCCTATAACAATTCCCCCGCGTGCATCAATAAGACAACCTCGGTTTATATCGCTATGTTCTCCGATTTCAAACATTTTCGGAGTCATAAAATATGTGTTCTTTGATATAAAACTTCCTTTCCCTATTTTTATTCCTAAACCTTTCATTATCATGTGCCTTACAGACCATGAAGGAATAAGAGAAAGGATGTTGTTCAGGAAATATTCAAATACAAAATATCTGAACCATTCAAAGAGGCTGTTGTCTTTTACAAAATGCCTTATCAGGCCCAATACAAGTATCTTTGTTTTTTTGTACGATTTTTTATATTGAGTAGTAATCTTATAATTATATATCAATGATTTCGTTACATTGTCAGACACTCCGCCCAAATTATACGTTTGTACTTCCAATGGCACTTTCTTAAACCTTACGCCATGATAATACATCCTATATATTACATCAAAATCAAGGGCAAAGCCGTAATCTTTCTTTTTTGACGTATCATAATAGAATTTTTTCTGGGTTTCTGTCCTTACAAAAGAGCATCCGTGTCGGTAAATGGCCCTGAAATTCAGTTCATCAATATTGTCCCCTGCCTCTAAATAATTATTTTGAATTCCATTATTTACAATCGCGTTTCCATACAATACATCCGTGTCTGCCGTGTCTGTATGCGTCATGGCGTCTTTCAAGACATCCGCATTACAATATACGTCCCCACAATTCAATATATTAATCCAATCTCCGGAACAATGGCCAATGCCCTTGTTCATTGCATCATAAATGCCATTGTCCTTCTCCGAGCACCAATAGGCGAGCCTGTCGGAATATTCACGTATAATATCTGCGGTTCCATCAGTAGAACCTCCATCTATTATTATATATTCCTTGTCTTCCCACGTCTGCGAGAAAAAGCTTTCCATTGTTTCACGGATATGATTGACTTCGTTAAAAACTACCGTTATTACGCTAATCTTCATATTCTTATTTATTCCAAATATTTTTAGCTTTACCCTTTATAAGCAAAGAACACTGTCTATAATGTATAAGAGCCATTATCAGATAAGAAGAGATCATACAACCAATCACTCCGTATGCTCCATATTTTCTGCCCACAATATTTACCACAAAAAGATAAATCGCCGTTATTATGATTGAGGTGAAAATTTGTATACGTATTTTATTTAGGCCATTGATAAGATATGTAAAGCAATTATTTAAATTGTACATTGATATATATAAGAAAACAAATAAAGATAACATCATAGGAATCTTTACTGTATCTCCGACCCAAAAATAGTAAAAATAAGGAGCAATAACAAGCATAACACCTCCTACGAGGACAGAAATGCACCATACTTTTAATGTTTTATGGAATGTGGTACTGATCCATTGGTTATTACCTTTAACATAAGCATCTGTATAAGCATTCCAAAAAGGTGACATATATATGACATAAGCCACAGCTAACAGATTGAAGTATTTGTATGCTATATTATAATTGGTTACTTCCGTCGGGCCACAAAATTGTGTTATGAATATATTTGACGAGCCATAAATAACAAGACAACTTGTTATTTGAATAAAGAAGAATCCCAATCCTTTGCCTACTATTTTTTTACTAAGCCCCCAATTTAGGCTTTTAAACGATGGGCATAATTCTTTATATTTAATAAACAGGTAAAATGATGTCATTAAATATATAAGCATCGTTGGAGTTGTAAATGCAATAACAATATAAACAAGCCTGCCCTCGGTTTTATAAGATAACAAAAGAATAATTATTAAAGAAACGACATTGCCCATTGTTGTTATGACATCATTGACCGCAGACTTTTGCATTGCCATAAATATTGTACCGACATTCCTGACCGTAAAAACAATCAGAGTCATTATAACAGCGATAATCAAAGAAAGCAACAATTCACGTTCAGTTGTCGCCGATGTGTTGAATAATTGTTGAACATCAATAAAAGGGGAAAAAACTGTAATTATACAACTTAATATAAATGCTATCGCACCAACCAATATAAACGTTGTAGAAATATATTCTTTCGCAAGTTTATAGTCTTTGATTGACAATGCGGCAGAGAGATAATTACGCATGCCATTTCCTAATCCTATATCAAAGAATGTAAACCAATATAAAATTGAAGAGAGTGTTAACCATACGCCATACGTTTCCGCACTAAGATAATCCAAGGTAATAGAAACCATGAAAAAAGAAGTTAAAAGTCCAATTCCTTTCATTATTGCAGAAACAAGGATATTCTTCCTTACCAAAGAAGAACGTTCGTCTCCATTATTAAATATGCTTTTTATTTTTATTGATATAGACATATTTCTATCCTAAATTTTAAATAAACGCTACAAAAGACTTTGTCAAGCACTTATCTCAAATTGCAAGTTATTTTAATTTATCAAATTAGAGTATTGATTATTTCCGAGACCTTATTTCCCCAAACATCCCAGTTTAACGTATCTTTATAATGTATGTTGGCATTATGCGACATGATCTGCAACAAACCGGTTTGTAGATCTTCTTTTATCTGTTTGCCAAAGTCAACACCTTTCGTTCCTATCTCAAAAAGCCTTCCTGTATAACCATCTATAACATAATCTGTTGTGCCTCCCGTAGCATGAGTAAAAGAAGGCAGTCCCATAGCACAACTCTCACAAAAGGCAATTCCTGCACATTCAGCAATAGTAGGAAGTAATAACAAATGGCATTTTGACATTTCTTTTACCAAAAGTTCATACTCTTTCGGGTTGTTCTTATCAAGTCGCCCGATATTATCAACATATTCTAATTTTGAAACTTTTATCGGTAATTCATCGATGCCTATTACATGTAACGTTGAAGGTACACCATTATCGTTAAGCCATTTTGTTGCTTCTACTGCAATATCTCCACCTTTTCTTATCCAATCTACACCAAGAAACAATAAATCAAGATGATCTTTATACTCAAATTCTTTATATAAAAGGTCTTTCTCATCCATATTGGCACCGAAATGAACTTGATAAAACTTGTCTCGCTTTTGATGATAATAATCAACTGCAGAGTCTATCATCCATTTCGAAGCACCTATAACAACATCTGCTTTTTCCAAAATATATTTTTCTACTTTATCTCCATCCTTTATGGAAATATCAGAGAAATTAAAGAAATAATAATTTTGTAATTGATGCCATGTAGCATCGGTCAAATAGACCAATGGTTTATCTGGGAACTTTATCTTATAACAAGAAGGAGACGAAAAAGACGCAAATATCACATCACATTGCTTCATCAAACACGTATTTAATGTATGCGACTCCAAGTATGCCCCTAATAACGTAAAACGAAAAAACAACATTTTATGAGATAACAATAGATAAATTCTACGCAATATTTTTTCCAATATTCTCCACAGAAAATTTTGTGAAGACTTAATCCACACGATATCCGCACCTTGTTTTTCCAAGGCTTCGATAATCTTAAAATTAGTCCCTGATGCCGCTTTCTTGTCTTTTGGATTATAAGGGCTAATAACTCCAATTGATATTTTACGTTTAAACATGCTTAAAGTTCTTCCTCGTAAGTTTTATTTAAAATTTTCAGTCTTTCCTGCTTATTTTTCCCTCCAAATAGAAGATTGTCATACTCTTGTATCGGAGAGGGGTATGCCCGCAGAGTTATATAAAAACAATACAGGAAAAGTAATGTTGCAAATATTTTCCGGTTATTAGGTATCTTCAGGTAAGTCAGAAGTTCTGTCCACAATATCCAATACGAAAAGACAAATAAAATTGCCAAACGAGAACTAAAATCTTTAAATTCTGCAAATACAAAATAAAAGAAAAAATATATTAAAGAGCTGTTTATCAATATATGCTTACCTTTTTCGCAAAGACTTTCATAATAGAGAAACACCAATATGACCAAAGAAAACTTTTCGAGGGTTCCTGTTGGCGAGAATTGGCGTGAAGAAGTAAGAATTTCCGTATAAAATTCTGCTTTGTCTCCCAGAATGCCTTCAAGTCCCAATATTTTTATAAGGGTCAAGGCTATGGAGATATTACTGATATAAAAAAGGAAGAATGCACAAAAAGCCCCTATATAAACCCATTTGTTTATTTTCCTATGCAGAAAGAAGTAAAGCGGGAAATAAAGTATTGATGAAAGATGGAAAGACAATGCTATCGTACAAAGAAGAAAATATCGCAAAGGTTTTCTGTCTCGTAAAAATTCCAACGCATTCAAGAATATAAATATTGCTATCTGGTTTCTCAATAGATTGAACATAATGCTTATCCCCTCAAAAGAGATGAAAAGCATCAATACAAGAGGTTTGTTCTTTATGTTCCAATGACGCAAAAAGCGAAGAAACAGAAATGTGTCTATTGTTGTTATGACAAAAACGAGAAAAGCATACTCATTTACAATGCTTTTACAAATAAGGCACAACAGTGTAAAACCCGGTTCGTGTATAACGGCTGTCTGCTTCTCATCGACAACATTAAAAAAATCTCCCCACTCCAATTCTTTAAGGATTTGAGCATAACTCATCCAGTCTGTATATACATACCCACGAAAAGCAAAAAAAACATAAAAACCTCCAAATGCTACCATTGTAAAAATCATTTGTCTGCGCTTGTCATCTGTATATTCATATGCAAATGCACATAACGCAAACAAAGTCAACAATATGATATATGGAATGGAATATGCCATTACTTATTTGTTTTTTAATATGTTCAAATACGCAAAGCGTGTTAAATATAATATAAAACTAAGAAATATAAATATTATGACTGTAAAGACACGTGGACGACTACTTGCCTTATATGGCATTACCGGGCTTTGTATCATAGTGAATGCAGGTGTGTTCTCTTGTACCTTTGCCTTGGCATTTTGCAATTGTGTTGCCATTTGAGAATAAACATTGTATTGCATCTGCATTTCATTTTCAAGCTGGTCACGCCTTGACTTAAAAGTTTCAAGTTCTATATCAAAGTTACTGTCGCAGAATTTAGCGTATTCACGTCGTGCCTTCTCATAATTAGCCTTGCTTTCATCCGTCAGTTTTTTATAATAAGCAAGGTCTATCCGTGTCTTTTGTGTTCTATAATCTGTTATATATGCCTGAAGTCTTCTTTGCAATGTGTCTGCCATTATACATGCAACCATTGGATCCTGATCAGTGAAAGTTATAGTTATTTCACTCGTTTTCTTGTCTACGAGGCAACCTATGGATCCTGCTATCGCACTGCACAGGTCAGAATCGACCTTAGACAACCGATAAGGATCTTTAACGGCTTTTCCGTTGGCAACCGTTTCCGGCTTCTCTAACATTTTTATTATCCATGCTTTAGGCAATGTCCAAAAGGGGTGTTTTATGTCATTACATAAATGCTGTACATACGAACGCAATTCATCTTCATCCTTGAGCCGTACCGGCACATCGAAAAGTTTCAATATAAAATCTGAAGATGAAAATATATCAGGATACAATTCTGGATATATGGCATCCATACTGGATTTCTTACCTACATCAAATCCAAAACTTGATGCCATTTCAGCAATATTACCAGTCAGTCCAAGCCCCCCAGATGACAGTTCCGGTGCAAGTACCACTTCTGATGTATAAGTTTTTGGAGTACAAAAGGCTACAATTATTCCTACAACAAAACCGACGCTACAAAATTTCAGAATTGTCTTCTTATCTTTCAGTATATCTATTACGAGCGAAAAAACATCAATTTCGTTTCCCATTTTTTTCATATTGTCCATTATATATTAACTTTATTTATAAAATATCTGTCCAATATCATCTTTTTATTTTTGCATCTGCTGTATAAGCGACGACAGGGCTATCACCAAACCCATAACCACACCCGCCACAACGGACACTGTCAACGGCTTGCGCTCCTTGAGCACGGTCTTTGCGGCGGCTGTCAGGTATATCTCTCTTATAACGTTTGATTTTTCCATCGTATTGTGATTTTTTTTGCAGACCAATCCGCAATATATTTTATCGCATCTGCCAGAAGTTACAGGTTTTAAGAATTTATATACATCTACCATACACGGCAATCTGATACATCCTACTGCTGTTTACAGGTTAAGCAGACACGTTATGATGACTAAAGAGCCTTTATCTCGTCTACAGTCAGACCGGTCATCTCGGCTATCACTTCCACTGGAGTGCCCATCTGCATGCACTTGCGGGCTATGCGCAGCTGCTCTTCCGCACGACCTTCCGCACGACCTTCCGCACGACCTTCCGCACGACCTTCAGCACGGCCTTCAGCACGGCCTTCGGCAAGTCCTGCCGCATGACCTGCCGCACGACCCTTTTCCATTCCATTTTCGACCGCATACTCCATCACGCCGATAGTGTCGCGGAAGCGGCGGAGGCTGTCGTCATACATCATGCGCTCCTGCCTGCTCAGCGAGGCAAGGTCGGTTATCTCGGCAAGGCGCTTGAATACGGCGCTCTTTGCCGCAAAGGGAAGCCTGTTAAGTGTCTCCATATTCTTAAGTACATAAATCCAACGCTCAAAATCATTATCACATTCATCCACGTCCTTTACAAACAGCGGCAGCTGCAGGTAGACGAGACGTATCTTGTCAGAGAACAGGGTGCGGCTGTGCATATCCATAAGAGCCACATCGGTGCGGAACTCGCCGGAGATGTCTGCCTGACAGAAGTTGAGAAACGATATGCAATATACCGCCTTGATGTCATAGCGCCACTCCGAGCCGCGCTCACCCTGTGCGGCAATGGAGCGTGAGGCATAGTATACGGTGCGCTGCTTGAAATATGCCTGCGACCTGTTCTGCATCTCCACTATGATGTTCTCTCCCGTGTCCGTCTCACAATATATGTCGTATATCAGCGACCGGTCGTCAGTGTTCACGGGTATCTGCTCCTTGTCAAGAAACTGCAGGTCCGTGATATGACGCTCTCCTTCAAGCAGGTTGTTGAGAAAGTCCATAAGCAGAGGCTTGGACATCTCCTGCCCGAATATGCGCTTAAAGCCGACATCTGAGAAAGGATTGATAAAATGTCCCATCTGTCTTTTCCTACATTATATATGTATTGGCAAAGGTAAGCATTGTTTTGGTAACGGACAAACATTTTATGACAATTTTGAATTACGAGTTTGGAGTTACGAATGACGAGTTACGAATGACGAGTTACGAATGACGAGTTACGAATGACGAATGTGGAATGACGAATGTGGAATGACGAATGTGGAATGACGAATGACGAATTGTCTGCCTTTGGCAGATGTGGAATTATTAAATGAAGAATTTTTTTAATTTATAATTCGTAATTCATAATCGCAGCGCAGCGAGAACAATTCGTAATTCGTAACTCCAAACTCGTAATTCATAGCTTTACGTATCACAAAGCTATGGGTTACGGGCGTAAAGCTATGGATTACGGGCAAAACTATGGGTTATGGCTCCATAACAGCTGACAATCAAGAACTTAGGATATCACGGAGGACATCAGGGCATATATCACGGAGGTGTGAAGCCTTGCAAGGCTTCACCAAGGGTGCACCAAGGATGCACCTTAGCGGAGCGAAATTGTAATAAGCTGTATTGCAACATGTTACGCAACACACAAGAGCGGTATGGGAGTGCAGGTGAAGGGTGTGAACCCTTTTTTTCCTAAAACATACGCGAGAAAAGTTGTGTATTTATCATGACGGATGCCGGAGATGACTTTTGTATGTTTATCATATAAAGTTTTAGGGAAAAACCCTGCACCCTTCACCTTTTCTGTTTTCAAGGCATGTAAGCCGCTGATTATATGTATGTTACCATGCTGTGAAGCCTTGGTGCACCCTTGGTGAAGCCTTGCAAGGCTTCACCAAGGGTGCACAGGGTAACGGGACAGCGGAAATCAGAAGGGCATGTCGTCCGGCTGGGGTTCCGTGCCGTCGGCATATCTCTTGCGGTTATACTCTTCGGGCGTGCGGCTTATCAGCTTGTATAAGAAGCCGTTGCGCCGTTTTATCTTTTCCGCGCCGAGTAGTCTCATCGCCACTCCTATCCGGGTGCAGCTCATCTTTCCGCGGTAGTTGCATGTTATGCGTTCCAGCACTTCGCCCGTGCTCACCAGCTCCGCCGTCTCGCCGGGCTGTGGCAGGCGGTAGTATTTCATTATGAGGTCACGGGCTATGTCCGGCGTCACGAAGCTGCTGTTGTGTTTTTCCTGCTCGCGGTTGTCCTCGTCCGTCAGCCAGTATCTGAAGCCTGTCTTCCACAGATGCAGCGCCTGGGCGTATACTCCCCTGTAGTTGTAGTCAATGTCCCTCGGGTTGTCGATAGCCTTGACCTCGAACACCATCCAGCGCCTGTTTCCGGTGTCGTCGTTGAGAAACTCGCGGTTGTTTCCCGTGGCACAGAACGAGGCAATGTGCTTGCGCTCCTCGGGATAGCGGTCGTAGGGTGCGCGCTCGTTGGTACTTTGCATGGTGGTGAGTGCCTTCAGCGTGCTCAGCTCCTTGCGGGTCATACAGTCGATTTCGCTGAAGCATATCATGGCATACTGCGATATGGCGAGCACGGAGTCCTTGTCGGTCATGTTGCTGTTGCCTCTCTCGTTGAAGTATATGCGCAGTTCGGGCGGCAGGAGCATCTCGAAGAAAGTGGACTTGTATATGCCCTGCTCTCCGATGAGTGTCAGTATCTCGTGGTTTATCACCTTGTCTGACAGCAGCGATGCCACCATGCCTGTAATCCACATGCGGAACATGCGGACGAAACGGCGCTGCGCCTCTTCATTGCTGCATGTGATGCCGCCCGTCACGTGTACGTGCCCTGCAAGCCGGGCTATATGGTCTGTCTTTCCGTCCCACGGCCCGAGCGTGCCGAAGTAGAGGGCAAAGGGATTGACGCTCGGCGTATGGTTGCTCGCGATGATGTTGTGTATCTCCTTGGGAGATGTCACAAATCCGTTGTCATCCATCATCAGCCACAGCGTGTTCTCGTCGCGGTCGGTTATGTTGCGGAAGTTTTCTTCGCCGTTCCATTTTATCTCTATGCGGCGTGTCACGGTGTTGTAGCGTATGCCGGCATGGCTTCTGATGAAGTCTTCCTTCTCCTTTGCCTTTGTTACGCGCTTGTGCGTCCTTTCTTCATGCTGTGAACGCACGTCACGCAGTGTCTTCTTCCCGCCTCGCGAGGGCGAGGGGCGCGGCTGCCATGTGCCGTGCTCGGAGGTGTGGGTGTAGCACGAGCACATTATGCGCTCCACGTCTTTCACGCCGTAGTCGGCAAAGCGCGACGCTGCCCACTGCTGTGCGCCGGCAAGCGGGATGCCCATCTTGTTGAGCATGTATCCGGTGTTCATGATGTAGCAGTTGCGGTTGCCCTCGGCGTATACCACGCCCTTCGATGCAAGTATTTCCTCGGCACGGGCTGCAGCCTCTTCCGCCGTGACGGGTTGCTGCGGGGCGTGGCTGCCGCCGGTGCCACGCCCCTGCATCACCCCGCCGGCGCTACAGTATATGGGTTCGGCGTCGGGGTTGAAATATGCGTCGGGGTCGTGGCATATCACTGAGAGGCGGTTGGGGTTCTTGCACTTGTCGTCGTAGTCGGTGCCGAGAAGGAGGGCAAAGTGCTCGTTGCCGGCATGGAAGGCGGCGGCGTATTCCTTTGTCGTGATGCGCGACAAGGGCACGCCGTCCACGGCGTAGCGGAACAGCACGCGTATGCCGCTGCCCGAGAGCGTGGTGTAGGCAAGCAGTGTGTGCTTGTCGGCACGGAGAAGGCGCATGCAGGTTTCGGGCGAGGCTACGTGGTCGAAGTCACACATGCTCATGCCGGTGTATCCCTGTATCTTGTCGGAGCCGTGGCCTCCGCTGCATGTCACGGCAGGCGTCACTGCCGCCATGCGCTGCTTGATATGCTGGTCGGGATAGCCGCTGGCTTTGAGAGAGCGGTATTTCACGGTGTCGTTCTTGAGCATGGTGCCGGTGATGATGCCATACACTTGCGCGATGTCGGTGTCGTGCGGATTTTTGTCGAAGGTCCCGTTGAGAAAGGACATTTTTAGGGGTAAATGTTTTTCCATGAATAAATTAAAATAAAAATAATCAAGAAATTAATCATTAGTAGTCATGAATTTAAAAAAATTCAATACCGAGAAGTAAGAGATAAGGAGTTTCCGCCCAAAGAGACCCTGTCTTCAGCAAAGATCCGTTATCAATTATAAATCATTAATTATCAATTATCTACCGTGCAGGCACATTACGCCGCTATGCGGTATTTTGTGCCGGATGTCACGACGTGCGTGTTCCTCTTTATATATAAAAAATTTGATAGGAGCTGTGTGTGTTATTCTTGCCGGACTACCAGATGCTGTTCATGCCGGCGGTACGTGTCACGTGGCGTGCAAGCGTTACACATCGGACAAAGACAAAGGGTGACAGCATGTTGAAAGCGCCGTTTTCACCGCATGGCACAATGCCTGCGGAGACGGCTTTGCGAGCCGTGGCTGTTCCTGCCGTGTCGTCCGTGTGGTGTCTCATAATGCGTGACTGATTGGTTATTGCGAAGATACTTGTTTTTATATTATCTATATATATGTACATAGGCATATTGTCTTTAATACACATTAAACTTGATTTATATCAAATACACACTTGATTTACATCAAGACGAAGGTATGCGGCATTATGTAATCAATGCCTGTATGCTTTTTTTATCTTTCTTGCGATATCACGCCATGTTATGTTATGCCAAGCCTGCAATAACAGCGGTTATCCGCCGCAACCCTGCCGCAACCTGCGGCAACCGTTATTTCAGTCTGCGGTTGCAGTATCTTTGCATTGTAAGAAACAACAAACCATTTTTATTAACCATTAAAACTGTTACAATTATGATTCGTTACAAACTTTATCAGGACAAACGCACTAATTCTTCAACAAAGGGAAAGTGGTATGCACGCGCCGTGAACGAGGAGACCTACGACACGGAGAGGCTGGCACAGCACATGGCGGAGCACAACACGCCATACTCGGCAGGCGTGATCAAGGGAGTGCTCACAGACATGATAAACTGTATCAAGGAACTGATGCTCGACGGCAAGAACGTGAAGCTGGACAACCTGGCGATATTCTCCGTGGGGTTACAGTCAAAAGGGGCTCCCACGCTGAAAGACTTCAGTGTCAATACAAACGTCAGGGGCGTGAGACTGCGCGCACGTGCCACGGGCAAGCTCTCGGTAAACAAGCTCAAAGAGGAGATAACACTCAAAGAGTTTACCGGATACGGCGTGGAAGGAGAGAAGGCGTGAGGAGTTAAGAATTAAGAGTTAAGAGTTAAGAGTTAAGAATTAAGAATTAAGAGTTAAGAATTAAGAGTTAAGAATTAAGAGTTAAGAGTTAAGAATGAGGAATGAGTAATGAGGATTACCTGAGAGAGAGAGGGGATAAGGAAATATATAGTGATGTATTTTCCTCTCATTCAACGACATGCTTTATTTTATCCTGAAATATGTCTTGTCCTGAAGAAACTTGTATTTATCCGCGTTTTTATCTTATACGAAACGAGTTCTTACATGGTATTTTACGGACATCTACAAGGAAATTCTTAACTCTTAATTCTTAACTCTTAATTCTTAACTCTTAATTCTTAACTCTTAACTCTTAACTCTTAATTCTTAATTCTTAACTCTTAATTCTTAACTCTTAACTCTTAATTCTTAACTCTTAACTTCTCAAGGTTCTCCCAGAGCCTCCACTATAGCCCTTACCTGTGCAGGGGTGTACGAGCGGCAGCGCGGACTATGTCCGAGTTCTTCAAGGCGTTCGCTCAAATGTGGATAAAGCTTTATCCATGCGCACAGCTTGCGGTATGCCGAGTCGGGGGTTACCGTGGGACAATAGAGCTGGGCAAGCTCCATACGTCCATAAGCTCTTATTCTGAATTCCATGATGCAGTGATGTTTTTTAATGTTTGACAATATTGCGGAGAAGGACATCATGCCACGTCTCCATACATACAAATATACTAAATATTCTGCTGACTGTCAAATGTTTACAAGATAAAAACCGGCAAAAACCGATATTATTAACCATAAAAAAACTACAATTATGAAAGAATCAAAGAAAGACCTTTTCCGCCTTGTAATACAGGGTATCATCGGACTGCTCACCGCCATTGCCACGGCTTTGGGAATGCAGAGCTGCATGTAGAATTACGAGTTTGGAGTTATGACGAGTTGTTCTCGCTACGCTGCGATGAAGAATTATAAATTAAGAATTTGGAGTTACGAATGACAAATTAGAAATTCTTCATTTTATAATTCAACATCTGCCAAAGGCAGACAACTCGTCATTCGTAATTCATAACTCCAAATTCGTAACTCGTAATTCAAAATTCCACATTCGTAATTTATAATTATTCTAATCATGAGAACAATAACACTTATCATCATCCACTGCTCTGCCACGCCCGACGGCAAGAGCTTCAGCTTCGAGGCTTGCCGTGCCGACCATATCCGTCACCGGGGCTTCAAGGACATAGGTTATCACTACTACGTGACACGCGACGGCACCGTGCACAGCGGGCGTCCGGAGGAATGTGTGGGAGCCCACTGCCGCAATCACAACAGGCACAGCATTGGGGTATGTTATGAAGGCGGGCTCGACGCGGAAGGAAAGCCACGCGACACACGTACGCCGGCACAGCTCGTGGCACTGCAGATGCTGGTGTCGCGTCTGAAGGAACGGTATCCGCGGGCACTCGTCGTAGGACATCACGACCTTAACGCGGCAAAGGCATGTCCGTGCTTTGAGGTGAAATATTAAATTAATTAAGAGTTAAGAATTAAGAATTAAGAGTTATGAATGTGGAGTTACGAATGTGGAGTTACGAATTACGAATGACAAGTTGTCTGCCTTTGGCAGATGTGGAATTATAAAATGAAGAGTTTTTTTAATTTATAATTCGTAATTCATAATCGCAGCGCAGCGGGAACAACTCTTAATTCTTAATTCTTAATTCTTAATTCTTAACTCTTAATTCTTAATCATTCCATGCCCCTGAGCACATCCACCGCCTGCCCGACGGTTGCCACGCCCGACACCACCATGGACCTTTTGCCCTTGATTTCCTTCAGGGTGCAGCGGCGGGTGTTGGCAGCGACATAGTTTATGACATTGCCGAAGACGCTGCTTTTATAATACGGACTCATGGGATTTGACACAAACTGCATCTGCATGCGGCCCTGCTTCAGTATTATCTTCTCACATCCTATATGCCTGCCGAGCCTGCGCAGCGGCACAATGTTAAGAAGTTCAAGCCCCTCATGCGGCATCTCGCCAAAACGGTCGTTCATGTTCTGCCTGAACTTTTCAAGCTCTTCATCGTTGGATATGTTCTCCAGCTCGCGATACAGCATCATGCGTTCGCTGCTTCCCGGCACATAGCTGTCGGGGAAGTACATCTCCAAATCGCTCTCTACGGCACAGTCTTCCACAAAGTCGTTGCCGGTGAGCTGTATTCCGCCTTCCGTCTCCCCGCCATACATGTCGCCGAACTCCTCGTTTTTCAGTTCCGTCACAGCCTGGTTCAGTATCTTCTGATACGTCTCATATCCAAGGTCTTCCATAAATCCGCTCTGTTCCGCTCCGAGAAGATTGCCGGCACCGCGTATGTCGAGGTCCTGCATGGAGAGGTTGAAGCCGCTTCCCAGCTCGGAGAACGTCTCGAGAGCCTCCAGACGGCGGCGCGCCTCCTGCGTAAGCCCTGCCTTCGGAGGCGAGAGAAGATAGCAGAAAGCCTTCTTGTTGCTGCGCCCTACCCTGCCGCGCATCTGATGAAGGGCGGAAAGCCCGAAGCGGTGGGCATCGTTTATTATTATGGTGTTGGCATTGCTTATGTCCACACCGTTCTCCACAATCGTTGTCGAAATCAGCACGTCGTAGTCGTAGTTTATAAATCCCATTATCACCTTCTCAAGCTCTTCGGGCTTCATCTGCCCGTGACCTATTGCCACACGCGCATCGGGAATATATTTGTTGACAAGCGCTGCCAGTTCGGGAAGGCTGCTTATGCGGTCGTTGACGAAAAACACCTGTCCGTTGCGGCTCATCTCAAAGTTTATGGCATCGCATATCACATCCTTGTCAAACGTGTGCACCTCCGTGCAGATGGGATAGCGGTTTGGCGGAGGTGTCTGTATGATGCTCATGTCACGCGCGCCCATAAGCGAGAACTGCAGTGTGCGCGGTATCGGCGTTGCACTCATGGTGAGCGTGTCCACATTGGTCTTCATCTTCCTCAGCTTCTCCTTTGTCGCCACGCCGAACTTCTGTTCTTCATCTATTATGAGCAGTCCGAGGTCCTTGAACTTCACTGCCTTGCCTATGAGCTTGTGGGTGCCGATGATGATGTCTATACGCCCCGCCTCAAGATCGGCAAGCACCTCCCTGGTTTTCTTCGCACTGCGTGCGCGTGACAGATACTCCACGCGCACGGGGAAGTTCTTCAGCCGCCCGGCAAATGTCTGATAGTGCTGATAGGCGAGCACCGTTGTCGGCACAAGAACCGCCACCTGCTTGGAGTCGCATGCCGCCTTGAATGCAGCCCGCACCGCCACCTCCGTCTTGCCGAAGCCCACGTCGCCGCACACAAGGCGGTCCATGGGGCGGCGGCTCTCCATGTCAGCCTTGACCTCGTTGGTTGCCTTGAGCTGGTCGGGGGTGTCCTCATAAAGAAATCCCGCCTCCAGCTCGTGCTGCATGAACGAGTCGGCACTGAAGGCAAATCCCTTTTCGTGACGCCGCGCGGCATACAGCTTTATAAGGTCGCGGGCAATGTCCTTTATTCTTTTCTTCGTCTTCTCCTTCAGCCTGTCCCATGCTCCGGTGCCCAGCGTGCTGAGCCGCGGCGGCGTCTCGCTGTCGCGCCGCTTGTATTTGGATATCTTGTAAAGAGAATGTATGCTCACATCAACCTTGTCGTTGTGCTGATAAACGATGCGTATCATCTCCTGATAACTGTTGCCGACAGGCACACGGACAAGCCCGGCAAACTTTCCTATGCCGAAGTCAACGTGCACGATATAGTCGCCCGGCTCCATTTCCTGCAGCTCCTTCATCGTCAGTGCCATTTTTCCGCTGCGTGCCGCGTCCGAGCGCAGGCTGTATTTATGGAAGCGGTCGAATATCTGATGGTCGGTAAACAGGCACGCCCGCATGTCGTTGTCTACAAAGCCTGCATGGAGGGCATTGTCCACGGGTGTGAAATCGATGCGCGACGGACCGTCGCCGCCGTCTGCCGTCGCCGTCCGTTCATCGAAGATGTCACGCAGGCGCAGGTTCTGCTTGCTGCTGTCGGCAAGCACATACAGCCTGTAGCCTCTCAGCATATAGTCTTCAAAAGCCTTGGTAAGCAGTTCGAAGTTCTTATGGAACAGCGGCTGCGGCTCTGTCGAGAACTTCAGCACTGCATCTGGCATGCCTGAAGCCGTGCCTCCCAGCCTGATGTGGCGGAAGCGGCTTGCCGCAACGTCGAATGCCGTGGCACTCACGAGCATGTTCTCCGCCCTCATCTCGCACATTATGACATGCTGCTCCATTTCCGTGGCACCCTCAAGCCGCTCCGTAACTGCCTGCGACGAGAAGCCGTCGCGGTATGTACGGTCTATGACATCGCGGACAAAGGTGGGGTCTTTCATCACTAACAGCGCATCGTCGGGAAGAAAATCAATAAACGGCACCTTGTCGCCGGCAACGGTGGCAAGCTCGGGAACAATCTCTATGGCGTCGCGCCTGTCTTTCGACAGCTGGCTCTGCACCTCAAACGTGCGTATGGAGTCTATCTCGTCGCCGAAGAAGTCGATGCGGAAAGGATATTCGCTGCTGTATGAATAGACATCGAAGATGCTGCCGCGCACGGCAAACTGCCCCGGCTCGTAGACATAGTCGGTCTCCGCAAATCCCTGTTCCCGCAGCTCGCGGGCAAGCACGGCGATGTCTGACGTCTGTCCCACGGCAAGTTTCGTTATTCTCTCGTCCAGTCTGCCGCGCGACACGACAAGCTCTCCCAGTGCCTCGGGATGTGTCACGATATACAGCTGCTGTCCGACGGCATGTGACGACAGGCGTCCGAGCACCTCTGTACGCAGAATGACATTGGCGGCATCACGCTGCCCGTATTTCACCTGACGGCGGTATGACGAGGGAAAGAACAGCACCCTGTCGTTGCCGAGCATGCGTGTAAGGTCATGATAGAAATATCCCGCCTCGTCGGCATCGTTCATTATAAATAGACATGGCGGCACACCACTGCCGGCAACCGACGCAAACACCACCGGAGCCGCCGACGCCACAAGTCCCTGCAGCGACACCGTGCGCAACGAAGCGTCGCACAGGGCCGTGCGAAGTGCCGCCACACGGGGTGACGAGGCATAAAGGCGTAATATTTCGTGTATATCCATTTTCTTGCAATATGACAGAGACATGAACGTGCCGGCGCATTATCCCCACGCCGCCATACAAGCGGGAAAAGGTCTTGTAAAAGCAGGTGCAAAAATACAAAATAAAGTTATAAAGTAAGGTGCAATTGAATATAAATTACTACATTTGCACGTATCTATACATCACACACCGTAAAACATAACGAACATGAACGGAAGCGACAGCATCGTCATCATCCCGACATACAACGAGATTGAGAATATTGAGAAAATAATACGCCGTGTTTTCTCATTGGAAAAGTGTTTCCACATACTTGTAATAGACGACGGCTCGCCCGACGGCACCGCCGCCGAGGTGCGCCGGCTCATGGAAGAGGAGTTCGGCGACAGGCTGTTCATCATGGAACGCAGCGGAAAGCTGGGACTGGGCACGGCATACATCGCCGGATTTAAATGGGCGCTCGAAAGAGACTACGGATATATCTTCGAGATGGATGCCGACTTCAGCCACGACCCGGCAGACCTGCCGCGGCTCTACGCCGCATGTCACGACGAGGGATACGACGTGGCGATAGGCTCGAGATACGTTAGCGGCGTGAATGTTGTCAACTGGCCCATGGGCAGGGTGCTCATGAGTTATTTCGCATCGCAGTATGTAAGGATTGTAACGGGTTTCAAGGTACACGACACAACGGCAGGATTTAAGTGTTACAAACGCCGGGTGCTTGAGACGATAGAGCTGGACAAGATACGTTTCAAGGGCTATGCCTTCCAGATAGAAATGAAGTTTACCGCCTATAAGACGGGCTTCAGGATAAAAGAAGTGCCGGTTATCTTCGTCAACCGGCGTGAGGGCGTGTCGAAAATGAGCGGCGGCATCTTCGGAGAGGCATTCTTCGGTGTGATGCGCCTGCGCTGGGACGGCTGGACACGCCGCTATCCCAAAATCAAGGCATGACAGCAGGCTGCCGGAACCGTCACCTGCCCGCCTTACACCCCATAAGGCTTGCGATGCCTGCCACACAGGTTCATGGCACAAGACCACGTATTCATCTTCTATTATAGATAAAACCATTTAAAACAATAAAAACAAAGCTCCGCATGAAACTCCTGTACCGTATCTACCAGCTGTTTGTGGCATTGCCGCTCATTGCCGTATGGACGATATTCATTTCGCTTACCGTCGTCGTGGGATGTTCTGTCGGCAACGGTCATTTTTGGGGCTACTACCCCGGAAAGTGGTGGGGCAACATAATACTTAAGCTGCTGCTCATACCGGTAAAGGTTGAAGGACGCGAGAACATACGCCGCGGCGAGTCGTATGTGATAGTGAGCAATCATCAGGGCATGTTCGACATATTCCTCATATACGGTCATCTGTGCCGTAATTTCAAGTGGATGATGAAACACCAGCTGCGCAGCATGCCGTTCGTGGGCTTTGCCTGCGAGAAGGCACACCACATATTCGTGGACAGGCGGGGTCCCAAGAAAATCAAGGAGACATACGACAAGGCGCGCGCAACTCTGACCGACGGCATGAGCCTTATGGTGTTTCCCGAAGGGGCACGCACGTTTACGGGACACATGGGCGTGTTCCGCCGCGGTGCCTTCATGCTTGCCGACGAGCTTCAGCTGCCTGTAGTGCCGCTGACAATAAACGGCTCATTCGACATAATGCCGCGCACGAAAGACTGGCACTGGGTTTCATGGCATCCGCTGACGCTCACCATACACAAGCCCATATATCCCCTGACACAGGGCACGGAAAACATCAGGCGCACAATGGACAAAAGCTATGAGGACATAATGTCCGCACTGCCGGAGGAATATAGGGGCTTTGTGGAAAATCCGGACCAGTGAGATAATTGAAGAGACAAGCAACATAACATGCCAGGAACAAGTGCGCTTAGTATGTAGTATGCAGATGCCGCCTGCCTATTCTATAAGGTCTCCCATAACAGTGAGATATCTTTTCAATGAGGAAACTTCTGCCTTTGCTATAAGCATTTGGAATACTTCGGGATTACGCTCTATGTGAGATGTTTCCAATGCCATATAATAATCCAGTTTGTTTTCGTCAGAGCCTTTGAGGTTTACAAGTGTATAACCGTTTCTCAACAGATAGAGGTTCATCAGAAGCCTTGACGTGCGCCCGTTGCCATCGATAAACGGATGTATGCGTACGAGTTCATCGTGCAGATAAGATGCAATGATTACAGGATGAACCCTTGCTGTTTCCATTTCCTTAAACTTCATAATGAAATTTTCCATCATCTCTTCGATAAGATAAGGTTGTGGAGGGATATGTCTGCTACCTGAAATCATAACTGGCACTGTGCGATAACGTCCTGCATTCTCACGGTCGATACCATGAAGCACAAGAGCGTGTATTTCCCTTATTGTCCGTCCGCTTATCTCTATGCCGCTTTTTGCAAAATCCTTGATATAGTCTATTGCCTCACTATGATTAATCGCCTCCAGATGTTCGCGCATTGACTTACAGGAGACAGTCACGCCCTCATTAACGACAAGCTCGGTCTCCTGCAAGGTTAGCGTATTTCCCTCTATGCGGTTGCTCTCGTATGTATATTCTATGGAAAATGCCTCATCTATCTTTTTTAAAGCTTCAGCAGGCAGCGGGCGCAGACCTGACAGACGTGCTTTCAGCATGTCGCATTCCTGCAATATCTTTTTCAGTTCTTCATTCATGGCTTGTTGTTTTTCGCATGTCCAACAGTAAGAAGTATCTTTATGCCTAAAATCTTACCTATAATCAAAATACAAAGATATTCAATCTTTTCCGTAAACAGTATAAATATGGATTAATTTAACGTTAACCTCTATATATAAAGAGAGCATGTCGTTTTATATGCTTCTGTCATTTCCTCCTCAGCGTCACAACAACAACCTCTGCCGTGGCACCAAACCTGAACGGGATGAAGCCACCGAGACCTACGGACACATTCAGGGACCTGTTGCCCTCGCTGTACATTCCGCCCCACTCGTCGTAGACAAGCGATGCGGGCGACCAACCGAATATGGAGAACTGCATGGCATGGGTATGCCCGCTGAGCGTGAGCTGTGCTCCGGAACGGGGAAGTATGGTGCGGCGCCATGACGTGGGGTCGTGCTGGAGCATCACCACAAAGGCGCTGTCACCCACTCCCGTGAGTGTCTTTCCTATATCACCCCTGGCGGGGAATGGCGGTCTGCCGTCATTCTCCATCCCGGCAATGACAATAGAGTCGTTGCCGCGGCGTATCACACGGTTATCGTTTATCAGCAGTTGCCAGCCCATTCTGCGCTCGCATGCCATGGTGGCATGTTCATTGGCACGCTTCTCCGCTGCACTGACCTTTACATAATCGGCATAGTCATGATTGCCAAGCACGGAGAAGACACCGTCTCTTGCCCTGAGACGTCCCAGTATATCTGCCACCGGATATATCTCGCGCGGGTGCATGTTCTGCAAGTCGCCGGTAAAGACTATGGCATCGGCGTTAATCCCGTTAATCCGGCGCACTGCCTCTTCGAGTATCCTGACACCCTTGCCCGTATATGAGCCGACATGAGCATCGCTGAAGTGCAATATGCGGTAGCCGTCGAAGGCGGGCGGCACATCTTCCGAACAGTATTCGACATGGCGCACTTCCAGTTTTCTAAACCCCACCGTGCTGCCATAGACTGTTATGAAGACGGCGGTGGCAGCAAAAAGCAGCCCTGCAAGGTTTCCCCAGTTAAGGCGTGTGCGGAAAAGGTGGCATGCTGCAAGTCCTATACATGAGAACAGTGAGAACAATGCCTTCGGCACCACAAGAATTCCAAGAAAGAAAAGATAAAGGTTGAGAACCGAGATGTCGTCAGGGGCAAAGCTTCGCGGCATGGTCATAGCCACGGTATATACAACCATTGCCACTGAAGGCATCCACCACAGCACGCGCCGGAAAGGCGTAAGACTGCGGCGCAGGTAGTGAATGTATATATACAGGTCTGGCAGCAGTATAAGAAGCAGTACTGGTATTAATATTCTTGAAATCATCTGTCTTTATTTATAACCATGCAGGCAGGAATTGGATTATCTTGAAAACTCAAGGGCCTCTCCGCGGCTGTCTTCGTCAAAGATCCCGTTGTTCAATATATGCGAGCCGTTGCAGAAGGTATGCTCCACACGCCATCTGAATGTATTGCCGAGCAGCGGGCTCCACCCGCACTTGCTTTGTATAATGCCTCCGGTCACCGTCCACGGCACACCGGGGCGCACAACCACAATGTCTGCCTTATAGCCACGGCGTATATATCCTCGCCCGCTCACGCCGAAAAGGTCGGCAGGATTGTGGCACATAAGCCGCACAAGTCTCTCTATCGACAGCACGCCCTCGTCGACAAGACCTAACATCGACACCAACGAGAACTGAACCATGGGCATGCCCGACACGGCACGGCAACATCCGCCCTGTTTCTCGTCAAGTCTGTGCGGGGCATGGTCCGTACCTATCACGGCTATACGCCCGTCGGACAGTGCAGCACGGAGCGCATCCCTGTCTGACGGTGATTTTATGGCAGGGTTGCACTTTATCAGTGCTCCAAGCCGTGCATAGTCACGGTCGGAGAACAGCAGATGTGCCACGACAGCCTCTGCCGTTATGCGCGGAAGAGTGTCTCCCGCAGCTTCGAACAGCGCCAGTTCTTCAGCCGTTGTCACATGTGCCACGTGCAAGCGTGTGCCGTATTTACGCGCAAGACGCACGGCAAGCGATGCAGACTTGAGACATGCCTCCCTGCTCCTTATCACCGGGTGGAGCCCGATTACCGGATCTTCACCGTACTTTGCCCTGGCTGCCGCCATATTGGCATTTATCACGCCCGTGTCTTCGCAATGCACCATGACGGGCATGCCGGCATACCGGAAGATATCTTCAAGTGCCTCTTCCCTGTCTACGAGCATGTTTCCGGTAGAAGAACCCATAAACAGCTTTATGCCGGGAATGCGGCTTTTGTCAATGTTGCGGACAAGGTGTATGTTGTCGTTTGTAGCACCAAAGAAGAATGAATAGTTTACATGGCTGCGTGCCGCTGCGATGCGTAACTTCTCATCAAGTGCCTCGGGCGTTGTAGTCTGCGGTATCGTGTTTGGCATGTCAAAGTATGACGTCACGCCCCCGAAAGCCGCAGCACGGCTCTCGCTCTCAATATCCGCCTTTGATGTAAGCCCCGGTTCACGGAAATGCACATGGTCGTCTATAACTCCGGGCAATACAAAACACCCCGCGGCATCAACCTTACGGTCGTAGTGTCCGCGGGGCGTTGCGTCTCCCTCGTATATTTCCGCTATGCGGTCATTCTCTATAAGCAAAGAACCGCATGTCTTCCTGTCCTCATTTACAATTGTCGCGCCTGAGATAAGTGTCAACATGATAATATCTGCTCAACAGTATTGTTGTTAAAAAAGTCATTGTCCAGACGGCATAACCGCCATATCCGTTTCGTAACATCATGTAAGCAATGCCGCATGTGCGTCCCGTCATCGCGGGCGTGCCAGCTCGTTTGGCGTGGGTGCACCAGTAGCAGGCAGAGGAGCATTTACATCGTGTGAGGACATTCCGTTCATGATGTTCTGATTGTGGCATGCTTTCTCATAATAGTCCTTTACGTAAGGGTCGCTCTTGAACTTGTCCGTTGCCTTGCTCATTATATCCTCCACCCACGGCGACAGTTCCGGATATGTATTGTCTGCCGTCATCATGAAGAATATGCCGGGACCAAGCACGTTGTCGAAATTATCTACGATAAACGATGTCACCAGCTTGTCTTCCTTCTCGGCAATCCGGTCTGCCTCTTTTGCCAGCCGCATGTTCACTGCATCCATGTCACTGCCGTCCATTATGGCACGGCTCTGCTCACGTCCAAGTTCGTTTATCCTGTTTGTAAGCTGGATATATTTCTCCATAAAGCCGGACAACTTGTCGTTTAGCGGCGTTCCGCCTGCATTCTGACGTGTCTTGTCTATGTTGACATGTATCTTCCCGTCTTCAAGCACCACCGGCATAAGCCCCTCATTGTCCATGAAAAGCATGGCATATCTCACGGAGTCCACAGTTCCGGTAAACTTGAACTGTCCGTGAACCACATCGCAAGAGTCGAGGGTCTTCAGCTCGTTGTTGTCATAAACCTTCAGATATAGCATGCGTCCGTCGAGCATGGTGATGTTGGACGTACCCTCTATATCATAAGAGCTGACGCACGATGTCAATGACATCAATGCAATGAAAGCATAAATTATCTTAATCATAACTGTTTTCGTAATATCGATATAACGTACAAAATTCTGGTACAAATGTACTATGTATTATCGATACTACGAAAAAAGTTCATTCAATTTAAAATAAACGTATAGTTCTTAACTGTTTTTTACATTTTCTCCAGTTCACGGGATATCCTGTGAGTGGTATACAGTTCTATTATTGCCGCCACAAGGAGCGTCACTACCCAGTTGTTGTGTATGTATTGGAGATATGCGTTGTATCCCTCTATGCCGTTCTTGACGAAATACGGGAAAAGCCAGCGGTATGTGTTTTCAATCATCAGCAGTGCCGAAATCACGAAAAACATGTTGCCCATAAGCATTATGCGGCGCAGACGGCGTATCGTAAAGTTGCTCCCCTCATAGGTCTGCAGGGACTGCATGCTGCAAAATGCCGCCGCACCTGCTGCAAACACCCAGCAGGCAGCACCGCCCGTTCCGAACACATACATGCCTGCACCAGCCACCATAAGACATGCCCCGAGCAGGAACAGGGCATTCTGCCACTTATTCAGCTTTTTCATTTTTCCCGGAATTAGGTCTCTTGTCATCGCTAAGCACGAAGATGTCCTCATCGTCGGCTTTCATAAAATAGTTCTCACGCGCAATCTTCGTTATCGCTTTCGGGTTCATGCGCAACTGTCTGAGCTTAGCCTCCGCATCTTCATACTGGGCATTAAAGTCGTCAATCTGCATCTTCAGGCTGTTTATCTGCATCTCCAGTTCCACGCGCCTCATAAAACTGTTTTCGTCAAACACGCCCACTATCATCACGCCCACTATCACCACTATCCAGTAGCGGTTGTGTATAAGAAATCTGCCTATCGGATTTAAGTTGCTCATTTGCCATTATTTTAATTGCAAAGGTAATAAAATTCCGCTAAAAGTGTTACCTTTGCGAAAAACTTTTAATTTATCATGAAGGAATATATCGTATCGGCACGCAAGTACCGCCCGATGTCTTTCGACTCGGTTGTGGGGCAGGCAGCTCTCACCACCACGCTAAAGAATGCGGTGAAGAGCGGCAAGCTGGCACACGCATACCTCTTCTGCGGTCCGCGGGGAGTGGGAAAGACGACATGCGCGCGCATCTTTGCCAAGGCAATAAACTGCCAGGCGCCAACCGGAGAGGGCGAGGCATGCAACACGTGCGAGAGCTGCATGGCTTTCAACGAGCAGCGCTCGTACAACATATTTGAGCTTGACGCTGCCAGCAACAACTCCGTTGAGAACATAAAGGCACTGATGGAGCAGACGCGCATACCGCCACAGGTGGGAAAATACAAGGTGTTTATCATCGACGAGGTGCACATGCTGTCCACTGCAGCGTTCAACGCATTCCTGAAAACGCTCGAGGAACCGCCGGCACACGTGATATTCATCCTTGCAACAACGGAAAAGCACAAGATATTGCCCACGATAATATCGCGCTGCCAGATATACGACTTCGAGCGCATGTCGGTGGCAGGCATCGTGTCGCACCTTAAAATGGTGGCAGAGAAAGAGGGCATTGCCTGTGAAGATGAAGCCCTCGGCGTCATAGCCGAAAAGGCGGACGGAGGCATGCGCGACGCGCTTTCCATTTTCGACCAGGCTGTAAGCTTCTGCGGGGGAAACATTACATACGACAAGGTAATAGAAGACCTCAACGTACTTGATGCCGAGAACTATTTCAAGGTTACCGGACTTTGTCTTAAAAACGACGTCAGCGGGGTCATGGTGCTGCTTAACAGCGTAGTGTCCAAGGGCTTTGACGGAGGGCACTTCATAAGCGGACTGGCGGCACATGTGCGCAACGTTCTCATGGCAAAAGACGAAAGCACGCTGCACATGCTCGAGGTGAGCGACCGGCAGCGCGACAGATACAGGGATCAGGCGGCTGTTTGTCCGGCGAAGTTCCTGTACAGGGCATTGAAGATAATGAACGATTGTGATGTCAACTACCGACAAAGCAGCAACAAACGCCTGCTGGTGGAGCTGACACTGATACAGATGGCACAGATAACCCAGCCCGACGACGAAGGCGAAGGTGCGGGGCGCAGCCCCAAGAGAAGAATAAAATCCCTGTTCAGAAAACTCATTGCGGATGCCCGTCAGACAGCGGCTATACAGGTGGCGGCGACGGAACAGACGGCAATGGACAAAAAGCCTGAGGCGGCGTCTGCGCCTTCAGGTACGGAAAGAAATGACAACAGTGCGGAAACTGCGGCAGCGGCACCTTCCGCCGGCACTCACACCACGCCCAAGGCTCCTGTCATAAAGCTGGGAAACATTGGAAAGACATTCTCAAACCTGAAAAAGAAGACAGAAAGGCAAGGCGATGCACAGGAGACTGAGATAGCCGACACGGGCGAACGACAGGAGTTTAACGACGACATGCTGCAGATGCAGTGGTATGCCATGTGCAAACGCATGCCGCAGCAAATGGCTGGTCTTGCCGCAAGGATGAAAAACATAAGACCGGCGATATCGTCGCTCCCCGACATAGACATAGTGGTAGACAACAAGATATTGCTTGAAGAAATCCTAAGGATAAAGGGAAGGATACGTAACACGCTTGCCATTGCGCTGCACAACACCGGAATAACTCTCAACATAAGGCAGGCAAAGCCGGAAGAGATAAAGAAAATATTGTCTCCACGCGAACTGCTGGATGAAATGACAACTGCAAACAAGGCGATAGAAAGACTGAGAAAGGAACTGGAACTGGAAATTGTTTGAAAGAAATGATTGAAAACGAAGAATCTTAATTCACAGATATCAATCTTCTGTTTCGCATTAACCCAGCAGTTTGATGATACCTTGCACCGAATTCATGTCATTTCCTACTTCGCCATTGTGCGAAATGCCTGCGTCTTGCAGGATATGTCAGGTCATGCCCATGGACATACGCCTCTTTCTCGAATGATATCTCCATATATGCCCTGTGCATGCTGCGGTAGCGTGCAAGGTGCAGAAGCCACTCGGCAATATATATGATATAAAAGGGAACGAACAGCAGTTCGCGCTGCTGCAGGGTGTGTATGCGTTCATGGTTTAAGACATGAACGTCTATCCATCCGGTGTCATGCGCGAGCAACAGTCCGAACAGGTTTAAACAGAAGTCCTTGGGAACAAGCCTGCACCTTATAAGCACCTTATGCTAATTGATAATTTATAATTAATAATTTCGGAGTAAAGGAACGGCAGTGCTAAATTCCTTTACTCCATATCAGCCTTACGGCAGACAGTCCGTACATCCAAATTCCTGATTCTTTATTCTCAAACCTCCGGTATATCTTTCGTAAACTTCATTATGTCCTCATCGGAAACCTTGAAGTTAATGAGGTCACCGTTAAGATACTGGCTGTAGGACGGCATGTCTATGAGACCGTGACCACTGAGGTTGAACAGTATAACCTTTTCCTCGCCGCTTGCCTTGCACTTGTTTGCCTCGCGTATTGCAGACGCTATGGCATGGCAGCTTTCGGGAGCAGGGACAATTCCCTCTGTACGCGCAAAGAGCATGCCTGCATCGAACGACTCCAGCTGCGGTATGTCCACACCGTGCATCATGTTGTCTTTCAGCAACTGTGACACTATCACGCCGGCACCGTGATAGCGAAGTCCGCCCGCATGGATGTTTGCCGGTCTGAATTCGTGCCCGAGAGTAAACATAGGCAACAGAGGAGTATATCCCGCCTCATCGCCAAAGTCATACCGGAACACTCCGCGCGTAAGCTTTGGACAGCTCTCCGGCTCGGCTGCGATAAACTCCGTTGTCTTCCCGTCAAGTATGTTATGACGCATGAATGGGAATGATATGCCGCCGAAGTTTGACCCTCCGCCGAAACACCCTATCACGATGTCCGGATATTCACCAGCCATTTCCATTTGTTTCTCCGCTTCCAGCCCGATGACGGTCTGATGCAGCGTAACGTGGTTCAGCACCGAGCCGAGAGTATATTTACAGTTCGGCGTTGTCGTCGCCAGTTCTATCGCCTCGGATATTGCCGTGCCCAACGAGCCTTGGTGCGACGGGTCGCGTGTGATGATATCCTTGCCCGCACGCGTCGACATAGAAGGCGAGCCTGTCACCTGCGCCCCGAACGTACGCATAAGTATGCTGCGATAAGGTTTCTGGTTGAGTGTTATCTTAACCTGATATACGGCAGCCTCCAGTCCGAATATCTTGGCTGCATAGCTGAGCGCCGTTCCCCACTGCCCGGCACCAGTCTCTGTCGTTACATTTGTAACGCCCTCCTGCTTGCAGTAGTAACACTGCGGTATGGCGGAGTTTATCTTGTGACTGCCCAGCGGGCTGGCACTCTCGTTCTTGAAGTATATGTGCGCGGGCGTTCCGAGAGCCTCCTCAAGGGCATACGCACGCACAAGCGGCGTGGAGCGGTAGTATTTGTAGCGCTCCTGCACTTCTTCGGGAATGTCTATCCACGCATGTTCCTGATCCAGTTCCTGCCGGCAGCATTCCTCACAGAATATGGGGAACATGTCTTCAGCCTTCAGCGGCTTCATTGTTGCGGGATTAAGCGGCGGCATGGGCTTGTTCACCATGTCCGCCTGTATGTTATACCATTGTGTGGGAAGTTCGTTTTCCTGTAGTATGAATTTCTTTTGTCTCATTTTTGGAGTTATGAATTACGAGTTTTGAGTTACGAATTACGAGTTTGGAATTACGAGTTACGGAGTTGGAGTTACGAATTGTTCTCGCTGCGCTGCGATTATCAATTATAAATTATGAATTATAAATTATTCAAGAATTTTTCCGCTTCCATTGCAGCCTTGCATCCGCTTCCTGCGGCTGTTATAGCCTGACGGTAACGCGGGTCTGCAACGTCGCCTGCGGCGAACACTCCCGGTATGTTTGTCAGCGGTGTGCCCGGAACGGTCTTTATATATCCCGTCTCGTCGGTATCGAGCCACTCACTGAACACTCCCGAGTTTGGTGTGTGCCCTATGGCAAGGAAGAACCCGTCTATCTTTATTTCCACCTCCGTCTCGTCCGCCTCGCCCTTGCGGCGTATAAGGCGTGCACCCTCAACACCGTTCTTTCCGAACAGCCCGAGCGTGTTGTGCTCAAACAAGATCTCGATGTTTTCCCTATCCTTCACGCGCTTCTGCATTACGTCCGATGCGCGAAGGAAAGGCTTGCGCACAATCATATACACTTTCTCTGCAAGTTCCGACAGATACAGCGCGTCTTCGCATGCTGTATCGCCGCCGCCGACCACGGCAACAGTCTTCCTGCGGTAGAAAAATCCGTCGCATGTGGCACATGCAGACACACCCATGCCGTTGTATTTCTTCTCGTCTTCCAGCCCGAGATACTTGGCGGATGCACCAGTGGCTATTATCACCGTGTCTGCCTCTATCTCCTTCCCGCTGTCGGTTGTCAGCACGTATGGTGCCTTGCTGAGATCAGCCTTTACTATCACTCCGTCGCGCAGGTCGGCTCCGAACGCCTCTGCCTGCTGCCGCATCTCCATCATCATCTGGTTGCCGTCCACCCCGCCGGGATATCCGGGAAAGTTCTCCACCGTTGTTGTCTGCGTAAGCTGTCCTCCGGGCTGCATGCCGCAGTATTCAACGGGGTGCAGGTTGGCGCGCGACGCATATATTGCCGCCGTATATCCGGCGGGACCGCTGCCCACAATCAGGCAGCGCACGTGTTCTCTTTGTTCCATTATTAATTGTATTCTTATGGGGGATTATTGGATTTTGGGGCTAATAAGGCTTATAGGACCAATAAGTCTTATTAGCCTAATTAGTCTCTATTCTCCCAACAGTTCTTCGATTTTCTTTGCAATGTTCTCTATTTTCTCCGTAGGCTCAAAGCGTGCGACCACCTGTCCCTTCTTGTTGATGAGAAACTTGGTGAAGTTCCATTTTATGCTCGGCTTATCCTTGTAGTCGGGATCTTCCTTCGACAGCATGTCTTCAAGCACGGGCGCTATGGGATGAGACATGTCCCAGCCGGCAAAGCCTTTCTGGCTTGTCAGGAACTTATACAGCGGGTCGGCATCGTCTCCGTTTACCTTAAGCTTCTTGAAGCGGGGAAACTGTGTGCCGTATGTCAGCTTGCAGAAACTGTGTATCGACTCGTCGGTGCCGGGAGCCTGCTGCCCGAACTGATTGCACGGAAAATCGAGAATGTCAAAGCCGCGGCTGTGATATGTCTCGTAAAGCTTCTCCAGCTCTTCATATTGCGGTGTGAATCCGCACTTCGTGGCGGTGTTAACTATCAGGACAACTTCGTTGGCAAAAGCCCCCAGAGAAACGGGACTTCCTTTTCTGTCCTTTACAGTGTAGTCGTAAATAGTCTTCATATCATTCTTTGTTAATATGTTTGTTTATATTCATTTTAAGCAGCACATGTCATGCGTGTCTGCCTTGTTTATTACAAAGGTATAAGAAAATTATGATTTAACATTGCAACTTATTACTTTATTATGTTTTATTTAGAAGTTGTTTTGTTTATTTGAAGATTTATTTGAAGTTAAGGAAGTTAAGACGGAAGTTAAGGAAGTTAAAGGACGAATGTCTAAGCATTGAAAACCTGCGTGTAATAGTATTGTATTAATCTTTTTGACTTTCTAAACTTCAAATAAACAAGACATTCGTCCTTTAACTTCTTTGACTTCCTTAACTTCTTTAACTTCAAATAAAATCTTCTTTAACTTCAAATGAAATCTTCAAATAAGATTTCCTCCCTTCCTCTGTAGGAAAATCCCTACCGAACAATATGGGTTTCATACTTGTGCCGTACGTGGAAAAACATTATTTTTGCAGCAGGAATTTAAAGTAATAACAAATAAAACACTGCGATTATGAAAAGATTTACACGTTTTTGTGCGTTTATGCTTGTGGCGCTTCTGCCGTTCACGTTTATCAGTTGTGATGAGGACGACGAGATTGCTTACACCCTTGAGGGGACGTGGAAAGGTAACATGTATGTGTCTCTCGACTATAACGGATATGAATACCGGTCCACTTATTCGGAGATTTGTTTCCTGCGCGACCCCTACACCTATTCGTCCGGTCAGGGATATTGGATTGATTATTACAGCCGTGCGCCGTGGGGAGATTATGTTGCCAACCATATAGACTGGCAGGTAAACAACGGTGTTATCAGAGTATGGTTCAGGGAAGAAGGCTCGTATGTCGAAATATACGACTACAGGCTCAGCGACAATTATTTCACCGGGACGATATATGACAACGGCAATTATGTGGACTTCCGCCTTACGCATGTGTCTTCACCGAACTGGAACGACTACGAGTGGGGCTGGGACTACTGGTACGGAGCAAAGCAGAATGCAAGGATGAAGTCAAAGGGTGTCATGCCTGCCAACGGGGAAAAACCGGTAAGGAAGTTCCGGTTATAAAAAATGAAGAATGATGAATGAAGAATGAAGAATTTGCTGCCGCCGTTGACAATAAGGCTAATAAGACCTATAAGACCAATAAGCCCTATATGACACACGGCGGCAGCAAATTCTTCATTCTTCATTCATCATTCTTCATTTCAAATTATCATCATCCCCGCCTCTTCACATTCTTTCTTCATCTCGTCCGGCCATATGCTTGCCTGTATCTCTCCGAGATGCGCCTTGTGAAGAAGCACCATGCAGAGACGGCTCTGCCCTATTCCGCCACCAATGCTTAAAGGAAGCTCTCCGCCAAGAAGCTTCTTGTGAAAATAAAGAGACACACGCCCCGACTGTCCCTTTATCTCAAGCTGGCGCATCAATGCCTCACCGTCCACACGTATACCCATGGACGAAAGTTCCACCGCCCTGCCGAGGACGGGATACCATATAAGTATGTCACCGTTAAGACCGCGATGACCGGCAGCGGTCTCTGTTGTCCAGTCGTCGTAGTCAGGCGCACGGCCGTCGTGGGGCTCACCGCCACCAATCTGACCGCCTATGCCTATCACAAACACCGCACCGTACTTCTTGCATATAAGGTCCTCACGCTCTTTTGCGTCCTTGTCGGGATACATGGCGAGCAGGTCTTCACTGTGTATGAAATGTATGTCTTCCGGCAGAAACGGCTTTATCTGCGGATAGCGCTCACAGACAAGGAACTCCGTGCGCAATATGGCGGCATAGATGCGCCTTACCGTTGTTTTAAGGAAGTCGATGTTGCGCTGCGCGGCAGTAATCACCGCCTCCCAGTCCCACTGGTCCACATACAGCGAGTGAAGGTTGTCAAGCTCCTCATCGGCACGTATGGCGTTCATGTCGGTATATATGCCGTAGCCCGGCTCCACCTCATACTCGGCAAGCGTAAGCCTCTTCCACTTGGCAAGCGAGTGAACCACTTCCGCCTCTGCCTCTCCAAGATCTTTTATGGGAAATGTTACAGGGCGCTCCACCCCGTTCAGGTCGTCGTTTATGCCCAGACCCTTCAGCACAAACAGCGGTGCCGTCACCCTCCGCAGGCGCAACTCAGTTGAAAGGTTCTGCTGAAAAAACTCTTTTATCAGCTTTATACCCTGTTCTGTCTGCCTCATTCCGAGCAGAGAGACATAATCCTTTGGAACAATCAGTTTACTCATACCTTATTCTTTATATTCTACATAAAGTCCGGCAGTCTCGCCATAGCTGCAGAAGCGGCTTGCACAGCCTGCCGGACGGATATCCTTCATCCATTCCCATGCAAAGGTATGTTTTTATTATCATATTGACAAGAGTTGTCATGATTATTCTTTCAAAATAACATAAAAACATCAGATATTATTCACATTTTGCACATAAAATACATTTGCATGCTCACAATACGTTATAAAGGCATCTCTTAAAAGACTGATATAAAAAGACGGCTCACCCGATATTCGGAGTGATATAAAACTAATTAAAATCTTGCATCTTATTTTTCGGGCTGCTTCCTATGGAAAAAACCAAACATAATCATAAGAAAATGTAGTTATGT
>ERZ778514.261-NODE-261-length-52490-cov-5.467245_pt1 | contig 52490 bp, 49 predicted proteins | sample MGYA00510344_ERZ778514 | MGnify/ENA primary metagenome ERZ778514 (study PRJEB29527, sample SAMN07138968) | mouse gut metagenome | material: feces | host: mouse | place: China:Nanjing | collected 2016-01-25 ...
GCCAAGGGCAACCGCTCGCAGGCGGTGACCGATGCCTGCAAGGCCAACGGCGGCTTCTACCTCGGTTCGATCGGCGGTCCGGCGGCCATCCTGGCCCGCAATTCGATCAAGTCGGTCGAGGTGGTCGATTTCCCCGAGCTGGGCATGGAGGCCGTGCGCAAGATCTACGTGGAGAACTTCCCGGCGTTCATCATCGTGGACGACAAGGGAAACGACTTTTTCGCGGATTTCAAACACTAAAGAGGAGTTTTGTCCCGTTGTAGGATTTCGATGAGGAATTTTATCGCGAAGGCGGCGCTTGCGGCGCTCTGCATTTGTACGGTCTTCTCGGCCCGGGCGGCCGGGAAAGTCACTTTCGAGGCCTCGGCGCCGATGGTCGTCGCCACGGGCGAGGCGTTCCGTGTGGAGTTCACGGTCAATGCGTCGCCCGACGAGGGGACGTTCGCCGGGCCCGACTTCGAGGGCTTCGAGCTGCTGGCCGGTCCCGTGCTCTCCACGGGGCGCTATTTCGAGGCGGTGAACGGCTCGATGAGCTCCTCGGTCACCGCCACGTACACCTACATGGTCGTGTGCGCCGAGCCCGGAACCCGTACGATCGGCGCCGCCTCGGTGGCCGTCGATGGCAAGACCTACCGCACGCGTCCCGTACCCGTGGAGGCGGTGGCCGAACCGGCCTCCGACGCTCCCGCGCCGGGTGCCGCGCAGTCGGGCGGCGGCGCGGAGCGTCTGGAGAAGGACGACGTGCTGCTGCGTGCCGCGGTGTCGCGCACGTCGGTGTTCAAGGGCGAGCCGCTGCACGTGACCGTCAAGCTCTACCGGCGGGTGAACATCGCCGGATTCGAGGATGTGAAGCTGCCGTCGTTCAACGGTTTCTGGGTTCAGGAGCTGCCCGAGGAGGCCTCGCGCGGCCAGCGCGAGACGCTGGGCGGCAAGGTCTACGAGACGGCGGTGCTCAAGGAGTACCTGCTCTATCCCCAGCTTGCGGGCAGGCTGACCGTGGACCCCGTGGTGCTGACCGCCGTGGCGCAGATCGTGGTGCCGGGCCGCAGCCACGACCCTTTCTTCGGAGGTCCCGAGCTGGTCAATGTGCGCGTGCCGCTGCGCACGCAGCCCCTGAGCGTCGAGGTGCGCGATCTGCCCGCCGGGGCGCCCGAGAGCTTCGGGGGTGCCGTGGGGCGCTTCACGCTCGATGCGACGCTGCCGCCCGACCGGCTCACGGCCAATTCGTCGGCGAACTACGCCGTGCGCATCGCCGGCCGGGGCAACCTGGCTTTCGTGCAGGCGCCGAAGCTGACGCTGCCCGGATCGTTCGAGCAGTACAACGCCCGGGCCAGCGAGTCGATCGACGTCACGGCGTCGGGCATGACCGGATACCGCCGTTTCGAATATCCCTTCATCGCCCGTGCCGCGGGCGAATACGAGATTCCCGGCGTGGAATTCACCTACTTTGATCCGTCGCTCGGGCAGTATGTGACGCTCGAATCGAAAGCCGCCGCGGTGGAGGTGCTGCCCGACGGCAGCGATACGACCGCGGCGGGCCCCGTGCTCCCGGGGCGCGGACTGACCAAGGAGGAGGTGAAGCTGCTGGGGCAGGATATCCGCTTCATCAAGCTGGGCGGCGCGCACCTGCGTTCGCGGCGTGAGCCTTTCCTCTTCAGCGGAGCCTACTTCATCGCTCTGGGCGGCATCGTGCTGTTGGGCTTCGCGGCGTGGGCGCTGCTGCGCAAGCAGCTGCGCGACGCGCAGAACACGGCGCTGCTGCGCGGACGCCGTGCCAACAAGGTGGCCGTGCAGCGTTTCCGTGCGGCCAAGCGCCACATGGCCGCGGGCGACCGCCGCGCCTTCTACGAGGAGATGCTCTCGGCGCTGTGGGGCTACATGAGCGACCGCTTCAACATTCCGGCCGCGAGCCTCACGAAGGAGAGCGTGCGCGAGGAGCTGCACCGGCGGGGTGTCGCCGCTGCGGAGTCGGAGCGTTTCGCGGCCATCGTGGGCCGCTGCGAGGAGGCGCAGTATTCGCCCGTGGATTCGGCGCGCATGAGCGACGTGTATGCCGAGGGCGTGGAGTTCGTGTCGCGCATCGAGGCGATCGTGAAACGGTGATGCGTAACCAAAGAAGAAGAACATACGATATGTACAGACGAATATTCGAACGGATCCTGTGGTGCGGCCTGCTGTCGGCGGCCCTCTGGTGCGCCGGGAGCGTGCGGGCCGCGGAGGATTCGCCGGCTGAACCGGATCCGCGTCCGGCGCAGGATGCGGCTGCGGTGCCCGATGCCGGGGCGGCTCCCGACCGGCTGTGGGATCGTGCCAACACGGCCTACGTCAATGGCGACTACGCCGGTGCGATCGCGATCTACGAGTCGATCCTCGACCGGGGACTGGCCTCGGCGCGCCTCTACTACAACCTGGGCAACGCCTACTTCAAGGAGGACCGCACGGGCAAGGCGATCCTGTTCTATCGCAGGGCGCTGCGCCTGCGTCCGGGCAACGAGGACGTGCGCCACAACCTGGAGGTGGCCGAAGCCCGCACGAAGGACGACATCGAGTCGATACCCGAATTCTTCCTGACCTCGCGTCTGCGCGAGGTGCGGCGCACGATGGGGTGCACCGCATGGAGCGTCCTTTCGCTCGGGTTCCTCGCGGCGGCGGCGGCTTGCCTGCTGCTCTTCCTGCTGGCGCGGCCGCTCGCGCTGCGCAAGGCGGGATTTTACGGCACGCTGGCGGCGGCGGTTCTCTGCGCGGCCGCCACGTGGTTCGCCGTGCTCGAACGGCGCGGCATGCTGCGCCGCGACGAGGCGGTGGTCATGGTCGCATCCTCGGCCGTGAAGAGCTCGCCGGACCGGGCGGCTACCGACCTGTTCGTGCTGCACGAGGGTACGGTGGTGCGCGTGACGGCCGAACTCGGCGATTGGGCCGAGATCGTGATCGCCGACGGCAAGAAGGGCTGGATCGAAACGCGTAAAGTGGAGGTTATCTGATATGTCGCAGCTTTTGCAGGATGTCGTGGGCGAATTCTCGAAGCTCCCGGGCGTCGGACGCCGCACGGCGCTCCGTCTGGCGATGCATCTGCTGAAGATGGAGCCCTGGTCGGTGGCGGACATGACCCGCAGCATCGACCGTTTCCGCAACGAGGTGAAACACTGCGTGCATTGCAACAACCTCTCGGATGCGGAGGTGTGCCCCGTGTGCGCCGACGAGGAGCGCGACCGCACGACGATCTGCGTCGTGGAGCAGGTGGCCGACGTGCTGTCTATCGAGAACACGCGCCAGTACCGCGGTCTTTACCACGTGCTGGGGGGCGTGATTTCGCCCATGCAGGGCATCGGACCCGCGGACCTGAAGATCGATCTGTTGTGCGAACGCCTGGAGCGCGGAGAGGTGAAGGAGGTGATCCTGGCCATATCGACCTCGGTGGAGGGCGAGACGACGCTTTTCTACCTCATGAACCGGCTCCGGCACTTCGAGGGCGTGCGGATCACGGCCATTGCGCGCGGCATCGGCTTCGGCGACGAACTGGAGTATGTGGATGAGCTGACCATCACGCACGCACTGCTCAATCGCCGCGAGATCGAGTGACCCGGCGGCCCGGTGCGTCACCGGTCCGTCTTCGGTTCTGCGGTCGTGCCGTTCGTGACTGTTCTTCGGTTCGGCTGTTCTGCCGGCTGTTCTGCCGTTCGGCATGCGCCCCGGCCGGCCGGGGCGCGGGGCTCAGGCTCCCAGACCGCCCTCCTCTGCGAATTCGCGTACCGACTCGACGAAGCGGGCGATGGTCTCCTCCATCGAAACGTAGGATTTGCCGCCCGCGGCGTTGCGGTGGCCGCCGCCGTTGAAATATTTGCGGGCGAAGAGGTTCACGTCCACGTCGCCGCGCGAGCGGAGCGATATGCGGATGAACTTGCGGTGGGCGAGGAACATGGCCGACATCTTCATCTTCTTGATCGTGAGCGGATAGTTCACGAAACCCTCGCTGTCGCCCTGCTGGAACTGGAAACGGCGCATCTCGTGCTCCATCAGCGACATGTAGGCTACCGTGCCGTTTTCGATCACCTCCATTTTGCGGTTTATGGCGTAGCCGAACAGCCGTGCGCGGCCCTCGGTGTAGGCGTTGTAGACGTTGTTGTGCAGGCTCGGGATGTCGATGCCCGTTTCGGCCAGCACGGCCACGGCGCGGTAGAGTGCGGGCGTGAGGAACGAGAACGAGAAGTTGCCCGTGTCGGTCATCATGCCCACGTAGAGCCCCTCGGCCATTTCGCGCGTGATGGCCTGCGTGCCGAAAAGCCGCTCGATGAGCGCGTAGACCACGAAGCAGGTGCTCGAAGCGTCGGGGTAGGAGAACAGCAGGTCGAAACCGGGTGCGGGCGCGAGGTGGTGGTCGATGAGCACGCGCTTGGCCGTGGTGTTGCGCTCGATGGTGTCGCTCAGGATTTCGAGACGCGATATGGCGTTGAAGTCGAGACAGAACAGGATGTCCGCCTCGTCGATGGCGCGCGCGGCGCGGCCCTCTTCGTCGGCTTTGAAAATCACGATCTCCCCGATGCCGGGCATCCAGTCGAGGAAGTAGGGATAGCGGTTCGGCACGATGCAGGTCACCCGGTGCCCCATGTTGCGGAGCACGGTGCTCCATGCGAGCGACGAGCCCACGGCATCGCCGTCGGGATTGGTGTGCGAGAGAATGACGATCCGCTGTTCGGGGCGTTCGAGCAGTCGCCGCAGATGTTCCGTATCCTGATGCGTAATTTCCATAAGCGTGTGCAAAAGATGATTTCTACAAAAATAGGAAAAATTACGCGAAATTCCGCCGTTTCGCGAGAAATATGATCGCATCGTCCCGCGCGGCGGCTCCGTGCGGGGTTTTTCGTGCGGCGCGATGCGGCCGTTCGTGCGGTGTTCGGGGCCGGGCGTCGGCCAATACCGTACTGGCCGCACGCAGGCCGCCGGGCGGTGCGCCAGCGGGTGAAAATCCGAAAAATAATGCGGGCGGCACATGGCCGTACGCCGAAATGTCCCTAACTTTGCGGTGAAAGTTTCGCAACGACCTATGGAATCTCAGATACTGCAAGGGCTGAATCCCGCCCAGCGTGCCGCCGTGGAGAACTACGACGTGCCGTCGCTCATCATCGCAGGCGCCGGATCGGGCAAGACCCGCGTGCTCACCGCCCGCATCGCCTACATGATCGAGCAGGGCGTGAAGCCCTGGAACATCCTGGCCCTCACCTTCACCAACAAAGCCGCCGAGCAGATGCGCGAGCGCATCGCGCAGATGATCCCCGAGGGCAGCAGCCGCTACATCCGCATGGGCACCTTCCACTCGGTCTTCTCGCGCATCCTGCGCGAGAACGCCGAGCGCATCGGCTACCCCGACTCCTTCACGATCTACGAACCCTCGGACTGCCGCAACCTGATAAAGACCCTGGTGCGCGAGCTGCACCTGCCCGACGACAGGTACAAGCCCAACGCCATCGCTTCGCGCATATCCTATGCGAAAAACTGCCTTGTGACGCCCGGCGCCTACAAGGCCAACGCCTCCTTCGCCGCCGAGGACCGCCGGACCCAGGTGCCCGAGTTCGGCATGCTCTACGAGCTCTACTGTCAGCGCTGCAAACGCAACGGCGCGATGGACTTCGACGACCTGCTGCTCCAGACCAACATCCTGCTGCGCGACTGTCCCGACGTGCTGGCCCGCTACCAGGAGCTGTTCCATTATATCCTCGTGGACGAGTATCAGGATACGAACTACGCCCAGTACGTCATCATCCGGCGGCTGTCGCAGACCCGCTCGAAGGTGTGCGTGGTGGGCGACGACGCGCAGTCGATCTATTCGTTCCGCGGCGCCAAGATCGAGAACATCCTCTCGTTCCGCAAGGACTATCCCGACGCCATGACCTTCAAGCTCGAACAGAACTACCGCTCGACGCGCACCATCGTGGAGGCGGCCAATTCGGTGATCGAGCGCAACTCGAAACGCATGGAGAAGCGCTGCTTCTCGGAGGGTGCCGCGGGCGAGAAGATCCGCCTGCTCAAGGCCTACACCGACCGCGACGAGGCCGAGCAGGTGGTGGCCGACCTGCGCGACCGCGTGCGTGCCGCCGGCTGCCGGTGGAGCGACGTGGCGATCCTCTACCGCACGAACAACCAGTCGCTCGTCATCGAGGACAACCTGCGCCGCCGCGGCATTCCCTACCGCATCTACAAGGGCAATTCGTTCTACGACCACAAGGAGATTCGCGACTTGCTGGCCTATATCCGGCTGGTAATCAACCCGCGCGACGACGAGGCCTTCAAGCGCATCGTCAATTATCCGGCGCGCGGCATCGGCGACACGACCGTGCAGCGCATCGAGCAGCTGGCGCAGCAGGGCGGCGTGTCGATGTGGGAGGCGGTGGACGGCCTGGTGGCCGAGCCGGCCGCCGACCCCGTGCAGAAGGCCATCGCACGCAAGGCCGCGGAGTTCGTGGCGATGATCCGGTCGCTGTCGCTCGCCCGCAACGAGAAGGGAATCTACGACTTCGGACTCGAAATCGCCGCCCGCTCCGGCATCCTCGGACTCTACCGCCGGGAGAACACCCCCGAGGCGGCCTCGGCGCTGGGCAACATCGAGGAGCTGCTCAACTCGATGCAGCTCTTCAAGGAGCAGCGCGACGCCGAGATCCGCAGCGGCGAGCGCACCGAGGACGAGCAGGCCACCATCGAGGAGTGGTTGCAGAACGCCATGCTCATGACCGACATGGACAAGGAGGACCCCGAGGACCGCGACAAGGTCACGCTCATGACCGTGCATTCGGCCAAGGGACTGGAGTACGAGTTCGTCTACATCGTGGGCATGGAGGAGAACCTGTTCCCCTCGGCCCGCGCCGCCGAATCGCCCGACGGATTCGAGGAGGAGCGGCGCCTCTTCTACGTGGCGCTCACACGCGCCAAGACTGCCGCCACGCTTTCCTATGCCGAGATGCGCTTCAAGTGGGGCAATATGGAGTTTTCGCGCCCCAGCTGTTTCCTGCGCGAAATCGACCCCCGCTACCTCGAAGCTACGGTCGAGGATGCGGAGTCCGCCGACGACCGTGCGGAGGAGCGCCGCGGTCCGGCCATCGATGCGCTCCGCCGCCGTTTCGACTACCGCTACGGTCGTCCGCAGGGTGCTGCGGGCGGCGAGGGTGCATCGTCGCCTGCCGGCGGGCGCTATGCCGCGCGCACCGGGAGCGGTCGTCCGGGCGGATACGGACCCGCGGGCCGCAGCGGAGGTGTGGGAGCGCGGGCGACGGGCCGTGCGGACGGCTTCGGGGCGTCTGCGGCGCGCGGAAAGTGTCCCGATCCGTCCCTCGTGGCCGCGCCGCGCACCTCGACCGAGGGCATGCGCCGTCTGGGCGTGCGGAGCGCAGGGGAGGTGCCGGCGGCCGCCGCTCCCGATCCGGCAGCGGGTGCGTATGCCGTGGGCGACCGCGTGGAGCACGCTCGCTTCGGCGCGGGCACCGTGCGGGCCGTCGAAGCTCTGGCGGCCGACCGCAAGCTGACGGTGGTATTCGACAACCACGGCGAGAAGACCCTGCTCGCGCGGTTCGCAAAACTGACCAGACTATGACGACGAAACAGCGATACGAGGGCATCATCGGATGGTTCTCCGAGCACATGCCCGTAGCCGAGAGCGAGTTGCACTACAAGGATCCCTACCAGCTCCTCGTGGCGGTGATCCTCTCGGCGCAGTGCACCGACAAGCGGGTGAACATGACCACGCCGGCCCTCTTCGAGGCTTTTCCCACACCCCGGGCGATGGCCGAGGCCACGGCCGAGGAGATCTATCCCTACATCCGCAGCATATCCTATCCCAACAACAAGGCCCGCAACCTCGCGGGCATGGCCCGCATGCTGTGCGAGGAGTTCGGGGGCGAGGTGCCCCGCGACCTCGACGCCATGCAGCGCCTGCCGGGCGTGGGGCGAAAGACGGCCAACGTCCTGGGTGCCGTGCTGTGGCGGAAGGAGGTGATGCCGGTCGATACGCACGTGTTCCGCGTGTCGGAACGCATCGGACTGACGACGGGTTCCACCACGCCGCTGCGCACGGAACGCACGCTCGAACAGCACATACCGTCGCATCTGCTGCCCATTGCACACCACTGGCTGATTCTCCACGGCCGCTACGTCTGCACGGCCCGTTCGCCCAAGTGCGCCGCATGCGGCATCGCCCCCTGGTGCCGCAAGGCCGCTGCCGATGCGAAGAAGCAGGCGGCACGCAGCGCGGACGCCGAGCGCTGATCCGCTTGCGCGATCGTTTCCCGTACTTTGCCGAAGCGTTCCGCTGCGGCACGTTTTTTCAGCGACCGGTTTTTGGCGATTTGCGCCCGGCCGTTTCGCAGCCGGAGCGAGGTCCTTTGTATCTTGTTGTGAGTGCTTCGATACGCTGGTGCGACCGTCGGTCGTCAGGCGCTGGGTGGTGTCGTGCAAAGGCGTGCGGAAATCATCGGGACGGTTCCATACTGTCGTTTGCGACAGTATCTTCCCGGAAGGCGTCACTTCCCTGAATTGCTTCTGTAAAAGCAAATATTTCGTATTGTTCTGTTTCTCTTGTCGAATGAAGCGATCGTGCGGTCCGGCGAAATTCGCAGCCTGAGTTCGTTGTCCGAGGTTTGCTCCGAATTCAGAGGCCAAAAATACAGAAAATTTCCAGACCGGCAAAAGATTTCGCGGTTTGATGATGAAAAAACGGAATCGGAGGAGTGCGGCCTTAAATCGAGCAGTGCGATGATGCTCGGATCGTGCGTTTGCGAAGCCGGAGAGCCGCATTTCGGCGGGAAGTGCGGCGGCGGGTTCGTGCTTCGGGGCGTTTCTTTCGTAACATGCGTAATCCGTGGGTTCGGGCGGACGATAAAAAAGTGCCGTCATTGCTGACGGCACCCGGAAGCGAGTGTCGCTTCCTTTTCGTTCGCGCGATCGTTATTTGGGCAGGTTGCGGGGGGCATTGAACTCCACGGCCTGCTCTTCGCCATCGACGGTCGTGAGCGTGATCTTCAGTTCGAGTCCCTCCGTTGCCGGGGCCTTGATGTAGAGTTTGAGGGAAGGCTGGATCATGCGGAGATCGTTCTCGCCCAAACGGGTCAGGAGTTTGGTCGGATGTTCGAACTCCAATGCGTCCTCACTGTACTTGCCATCGACAAAACAAGCATACGTCTCGTATTCGATCTTTACCAGATCGTTCAGCGAGGTGTTGGCCGGATGCTGTTCGTCCCAATCCCCGTCGGGGCATACGACCGACACCGATTTGTAGTTGTCGGCGCATACTTCGAGTTCGAAACCCGGGTAGGGAAAATAGATCACCTCGCGATCGTAGGTGGTATCCCCGTTGCGTGCGGCGATCGTTTCGAATTCCGGGCACTCTTTTTTGCTGCGCAACGGATCTGTATAATACTTTACATCTCCCCATTCCGGTTCTATCTGAAGGTAATACTCGTCCGTATTCGCATTGTACCAGGTTTTGGTTTCCCACTCGCTGGTTTTGGTGTACTGGCCTATATATGAATGAACGAAGACTTTGTAACCTTTATCAGATGGGGGGGCAGGTTCGTGATTGCCGTCGTTGCACGAGGCGAACAACGCGGTGGCTGCGAGCAGCAGGAAATTGAAGCGTTTCATAATTTAAAGAATTTAAAAGGTTGGTTGTTAATATGCACTGGTGTAATAGATGAATTGTTTGTCGTATGAGAAATCGGAGTTCTCCGTTTTACCTTTGTCGCCGTAGTATTCATCGTAGAATATCGGTCCGTCGGCAACGTCGAATACCTCTGTCGCATAGTATCCGTCGCAACGACCTCCCCAACCGAAGTTGCAGTGGAACAATGTGCGGCTCTGATTGTATTTGGCTACGAAAATCAAACCGGAATATTGCTCTACCGTTCGGGTCTGTTTGCAGAGGCCGTCGATCAGCCAGGAATGAGTCGCATGCTCGTTATTCGCCGGTCCGCCTGCGGTCCAGACGGGACGCCGGTTCAGAACCATGTCGTAAATGGTATTCGAGTCGTAGGTGCGTAATTCGACATTCTTGTATTGTAATTTTTTCAAGTAATTGAGTGTATTGCTTATTAGTGCAGAACTTGCGTCCGGCGTATACTTTGTCTTTAATTCCAGCCCTATGCCGTAGAGGAAATTCGCGATCTCCATGGAGTATATGTTTACGTCATAATAGGAGAAAGTGCGCATTGTGTCCAACTCGGCAAAACCCAAGGCACGTTTCAGTCTTCCGAAGTCTACGGGCCTTCCTCCTACGGAATAGAGTCCGATATTGTATTTTTTCGCCATGTGCGCAACAAGCTGACCCGTTGCGACCGGATTGCAGCCTACGGGACATTTGGGATGATCGAGGACTACGAAATAGTCGAAAGGCCCGCGCTGATTCCATTTGGTCTGAATCATGGGAGAACGGCTTTCCGTTTGTTTCCACTCTCCGTAAACGTAGCGGGTGCCGGTGGGATATTTCGTACTGTCCGTAACCACAGGCGGTTTGTCTCCACCGATATATAACGGAGCGATCTTGCCGCTGCCGAAGCCGAGCAGGTACTGCACCACGCCGGGCGCTACCGGAGCTTTCGAGGGGTCGTCGTATTCGCCGCGGGCCGTCTCGACCAGCTGTGCGGGCGTGAGGCTGCCCTCGTCCACGATGGCCAGGATGCTCGGAAGTCGATCGTCGGCAGCGAGTACCGCATAACCTGCGCCGTCTTCGAAGTTGGCGATGTAAACCAACTCTTCCAGGTCGGGCACAGCCGCCTCGCCGCGGGTTTCGGGCAGCAGCTGCGCCGCATGCACCGTGCGCAGTTCGGCGACGCTGCGTCCGCCGGCACGCGTGGCGCCGTCCAGCTGGGGCAGCAGGGCGTTCAGATTCGCCAGAGCCGCTTCGGCCGACACTTTGTGCCCGGACGCTTCCTGGGGATCGGGGTTGGGCGTTGCGTCGTCCCGTTCGGTCGTGCACGAGACACCGATCGCTATCGCGATGAAGAATAGCCAGTGTAAAAACTTTTTCATAGCAGATCGATGTTAATTAGGTTGAACGATCGGGAAATTCCGGATGGCGCCTTCCGAAACGGAGTTATTTCCTGTCCCCGAATATTCAAAGCTAATAAAAATCATTCTTATATGCAAGTTATTTTGTTGATTTTCAATAAAATATTCTTTAATGACCTCTGTATGAAACAATCAGTCGCACCCAATGCAACAAAAAGTCCCGAAAGTGGGATTTGCGTGCCGGAGCCCTGTTTCGTCGTCGTACTGCCATACGACGGAGGCCGGTCGCACCGCTCTGCGGCCCCGCTCCGGCATGTTTCGCCGATTCGATTACGGCTGTTCCGTGACTTCGCATGGTTGTATCTCCTCGCATTGCGCGCCGATCTCCTCATGAAGCGAGTTTTCACGGATCATATTTTCGGCGATCTGGAGTATGCGCTCGCTCGTGCCGCGCCCGGCCAATACGTACGAAACCCATACCCAACTGACCTCCGCACGTTCGGCAATTCGGCGTTTGTCGCCTCTTTTGAGCCCTTTATTTATCTCTTTTAATCTTTTCTCGTGGTTTTGTGCTGTCATAATGAAAAATTTTGCATATTTTTGCTTAATAAACTTTATGTTTATGCAAATATATAAACATTTAGTGGAATAAACAAATTGTTTAACTGATTTTTTTGATTTATGGTCGGTGCAACCGTTATTTTGGACAAGATCAAGTCGCACTACAGCCTCAGAAGCAATGTCGAACTGGCCGAGTTTCTGGGGGTGTCGCCTCAAGTCGTCTCCAACTGGTACAGCCGCAACACGATCAACTTCCAGCGAGTGATCGACCGGTGCTCCGACATGGACCTCAACTGGCTCTTTTCCGGCGGTGTGCCGTTGGAGCGCAGGATGCCGTCGCGCGACTACCGCGGCACGGAGGAGGCGCCGGCGGACATGGCCGCCGATGTCGTGGCGACGTACGACGATCCGGACCGCGCGTAGCGGCCCGCTTCTTCCCCGGACATAGCTCGTGTTCCGTCCCCGTGCATGCGCATGCGGGACGGTTTTGTCGTCTTGCTATATAATATAGGTGCCGTATCCGGTGCCCGCCGGAAGTTGCGGCGCCCGGCGGAAAAAGCGCCGGAAGCGTAAAAAATCCGTATTTTTGCAATATCTTTGTGTTACGGACGTTTGACAACCGACAGAAAATAAATCATACATATCGAACATGAGCGAAGTCATCAACATCAAGGAACTCAACGAACGCATCGAGCGCGAAAGCCTCTTCGTCGATACGCTCCGTGCGGAGATGGGCAAGGTCATCGTGGGGCAGAGCCATTTGGTGGACAGCCTGCTGATCGGTCTCCTGTCGAACGGACACATCCTGCTGGAGGGTGTGCCGGGTCTGGCCAAGACACTGGCCATCACCACGCTGGCCAAAGCCGTAGATGCCGGGTTCTCGCGCATACAGTTCACGCCCGACCTGCTGCCCGCCGACCTGGTGGGTACGCTGATCTACTCGCAGAAGAGCGAGGAGTTCGTCGTGAAGAAGGGCCCCGTATTCGCCAACTTCGTGCTGGCCGACGAGATCAACCGTTCGCCGGCCAAGGTGCAGTCGGCCCTGCTCGAGGCGATGCAGGAGCGGCAGGTGACCATCGGCGACGAGACCTACCCGCTGCCGCAGCCCTTCCTGGTGCTGGCCACGCAGAACCCCCTGGAGCAGGAGGGCACCTACCCGCTGCCCGAGGCGCAGGTCGACCGCTTCATGCTCAAGGCCAAGATCTCCTACCCCAAGAAGCAGGAGGAGCGCGACATCGTGCGCATGAACCTCTCGGGAGCCGGCATGCCCGAAGCGGCCAAGGTCATCTCGCCCGAGGACATCGTCAAGGCGCGCAAGGTTGTCGAGGACGTCTACATGGACGAGAAGATCGAGAAGTACATCATCGACATCATCTTCGCCACGCGCGAACCTGCGGAATACAACCTCCAGCGGCTCCAGCCGCTCATCGCCTACGGCGGCTCGCCCCGTGCGTCGATCGCGCTGGCCAAGGCCGCCCGGGCCTACGCCTTCATCCGGCGCCGCGGCTACGTCATCCCGGAGGACGTGCGTGCCGTGTGCCACGACGTGCTCCGCCACCGCATCGGACTCACCTACGAGGCCGAAGCCGAGAACATCACCTCGGAGCAGATCGTGACCGACATCCTGAACAACGTAATCGTTCCCTGAGCATGCAGGAGAGCGAGAACGATATTCTGCGGCGGGTCCGGAAGATCGAGATCAAGACGCGCGGTCTTTCGAACGAGATCTTCGCCGGCCAGTACCATACGGCGTTCCGCGGCCGGGGCATGTCGTTTTCCGAGGTGCGCGAATACCGCGCGGGCGACGACGTGCGCGACATCGACTGGAACGTCACGGCGCGGTCGTCGAAACCCCACGTGAAGGTCTACGAGGAGGAGCGCGAGCTGACGATGATGCTCGCGGTGGATGTGTCGGGATCGCGCATGTTCGGATCGGTCGCACGGCTGAAGAAGAACGTCATGACCGAGATCGCCGCCGTGCTGGCCTTCTCCGCCGCGCAGAACAACGACAAGGTGGGGTGCATCTTCTTCTCGGACCGGGTGGAGAAGTTCATACCGCCGAAGAAGGGCCGCAGCCACATCCTCGCGATCATCCGCGAGCTGGTGGGCTTCCGCCCCGCATCGCAGGGCACGAAGCTCTCGGAGCCGCTGCGGTTCCTCACCAACGTCAATAAGAAACGCTGCACGACCTTCCTGCTGTCGGACTTCCTGGAGCCCGACGCGGACCGCGAGGCGTTCGACCATGCGCTGAAGATCGCCTCGGGGCGTCACGACCTGGTGGCGGTGCGGGTCACCGATCCGCGCGAGGCGGAGCTGCCCGATGCGGGCATCGTGGAGTTGCAGGACGCCGAGAGCGGCCGCCGGGTGTGGGTCGATACCTCCTCGCGCGCCGTGCGTGCGCACTACGCCGAGGCGTGGCGCAGCCGTTCGGAGCGGATCGTGCGCCTGCTGTCGCAGCACCGCATCGACACGGCCTCGGTGGCCACCGACGGCGATTATGTGGTGGAACTCATGAAACTTTTCAAACGACGATGAAACGCTTTATCTGGCTCGCGGCGCTGCTCGCCGCAACGGGTGCCGCAACAGGTGCCGCGGCCGCAGTGCGCCCCCCCGCGGTCGGCGCACGGGTCGCGCCCGACAGCATCGGCATCGGCGACCGCTTCTGTCTGTCGATCGAGGTGGAGAAGGACCAGGTGCAGACCGTGGTCTTCCCCGAATTCTCGGGCGACGGCAGCGACGGCATCGAGCTGGTCGAGAGCCTTCCGGTCGATACGCTGGAGCGCCGCGGACGCCTCGTGCGGCTGCGCAAGCGCTACGTGCTCGCGGCTTTCGAGGAGGGAGACTTCGCACTGGGCCGCGCCCGGGTGCTCTATGCCGACAAGAACGTCGTGGATACGCTGCGGAGCGACGACTCGCTTTTCCTGCACGTGGCCACCTTCGCGATCGACTCTGCGTCGCGGTCGATCTACGACGTGAAGCCCCAGAAACACCTCCCGTTCCGCCTGGCCGAGATCCGCGGCTACCTCGTGTGGGGTGCGGCGGCCCTCGTGCTGCTTGCGGCGGTCGCGTGGGGCGTGCTGCGGCTCCTGTCCCGCTCGGGGCGCTCGGTCCGCACGCTTTTCCGTCCGGCGCCCCCCGTGCCGCCCCACGTGGCGGCGATCCGGGCGCTCGAAGCGCTGCACCACCGCAAGCTGTGGCAGAACAACCAGCACAAGCTGTACTACTCGGGGCTTTCGGACATCGTGCGCACCTACATCGCCGCGCGCTTCGGCATCGGGGCGATGGAGATGACCTCGGACGAGATTCTGACGCTGCTGCGCCGCGGGGAGCTCGTGCCGCAGAAGAGCGCGACGGACCTGGCCGAAGTGCTGCGCGACGCCGACCTGGTGAAGTTCGCCAAGGCGGTGCCCGACGGGGAGCGCAACGAGGCCGACTATCTGAAAATTTACTATTTCGTGGAGGAGACCAAGCGCGTCGCGGAAGAGGATGCCGGGGATCCCGAAATCGACGGAAATCATGCGTAAGTTATTGATCGTAATGGTGTGCCTGGCCGCCGTGTCCGAGGCGGCGGCACAACGGATGCCCGAGCGGCGCAGCGTGCGGCGGGGCAACCGCCACTATGCGCGCGAACGCTACGAGGAGGCTGTCGGGCAGTACGAGCGTGCGCTCGAAGCGGCGCCTGAGTGCTTCGAGGCGCGCTACGACCTGGGCAACGCCCTCTACCGGGCCGGGCGCTACGACGGCGCCGAGCAGGCCATGAGGGCTGCGGCGGCCGACACGCTGCGCAGCGATGACGAGCGGGCCGAGACGTTCTTCAACCTGGGCGATGCGCAGTTCCGCCAGGAGAAATACCGCGAGGCGCTCGAAAGCTACAAGCAGTCGCTGCGTCTGAATCCTGCGGATGCAGAGGCGAAGTACAACTACGCCTATACCAAGCGCCTGCTCGAACAGCAGGAGCAGCAGCAACAGGAACGGAACGACGACTCGGACTCCGGAGAGCAGTCGGGGGACGGTGCGTCGCAGCAGTCCGGCGGCGACCCGCAGGAGGGCGGCGAACGCCCGGACGACGGTGACGGACAGAAAGGCGCCGAAGGCCCGGAGCAGGAGGAGCGAAACGACGGCGACGGGCAGGAGCGTCCGGGCGAGGAGGACGGGCCGGACGACGGACGTCGCGACGGGGCGCAGGGCGCTGCCCGCCCGGGAATCTCGGAGGAGGAGCAGGAACGCATGCTCGACGCCATCCAGGCGCAGGAGGACCGCACGCAGGAGAAGCTCCGCGAGCGCGAGGGCACGGTCGTGCGCGGACACAGGAACTGGTAAAAACTTACGATCATGGAATTCGCATCACCCCATTTGCTTTGGCTCCTGCTGCTGTTGCTGCCGATGACGGCATGGTACGTCTATCGTCAGCTGCGGGGCGGGGCGGCCATTCGCATATCCTCCGTCGCGGGCGTGGCCGGAGCGCCGCGCACGTGGCGCTACTACGGCCGCCATCTGCCTTTCGTGCTGCGCTGCGGTGCCGTGGCGCTGCTCGTCGTGGCGCTGGCCCGCCCCCGCACGGTTGAGTACGACAGCCGCACGAATGCCGAGGGCATCGACATCGTGTTGGCCATCGACGTGTCGGGCTCGATGCTGGCCCGCGACTTCCGGCCCGACCGCATCACGGCGGCCAAAGAGGTGGCCGCCTCGTTCGTGGCCGATCGCGTCGGCGACCGCATCGGCCTGGTGGTCTTCGCGGGCGAAGCCTACACCCAGAGCCCCCTCACCACCGACAAGGGGACGCTGCAAACCCTGCTGGGCCGTGTGCGCAGCGGTCTGGTCGAGGACGGCACGGCCATCGGCAACGGCCTGGCGACGGCGATCAACCGCCTGCGCGAGAGCGACGCGAAGTCGAAGGTGGTCATCCTGCTCACCGACGGCGAGAACAACGCCGGGCAGATCGCGCCGCTCACGGCGGCCGGCATCGCCGAGGCCCAGGGAATCCGGGTCTACACCATCGGGGTGGGCACGCAGGGCAAGGCGCCCTATCCCTTCGTCGATATGTTCGGTCAGGTCTCCTACCGTATGGCCGAGGTGAAGATCGACGAGAAGACCCTGCGCGAGATGGCCGAGGCCACGGGGGGCCGCTACTTCCGCGCCACGGACAAGGCGAAGCTTGAGGCCATCTACGAGGAGATCGACCGCCTCGAAAAGAGCGAGGTGGAAATTTCCGAGTTCACCCTCTATCACGAGGAGTTCGTGCGGTGGGTGCTGGCCGCCCTCGTGCTGCTCGCGGCGGAGTTCCTGCTGTCGCATTTCGTTTTCCGAAAAATTCCGTAAATCATGTTCCGATTCGCCAATCCGCACTTCCTGTGGCTGCTTGCAGCCGTGCCGGCGCTCGTGGCGCTGGGCTGGCTTTCGCTGCGGCTCCGACGGCGCCGCATGGCGCGTTTCGCCGCGCCCGCATTGCTGGGCGACCTCGCGCCCGAAACGGCTCCGGGGCGCTTGCGGCTCAAATTCCTGCTCTTCGTCGGTGCCGTGGGGCTGCTGGCACTCGCCGCCGCGCGTCCGCAGGCCGGCTCGAAACTCCGCGAGCAGAAAGCCGAAGGCGTGGAGCTGATGCTGGTGGTCGATGTCTCGAACTCGATGCTGGCCGAGGATTTCGAGCCCAGCCGCCTGGAGCGTACGAAGTATGCCATCGACCGCCTCGTCGAAGGGCTCGGCCAGGAGCGCATCGGTCTGGTGGTCTTCGCGGGCGAACCCCGCGTGCAGCTGCCCGTGACGTCGGATTACCGCATGGCGCGGGCTTTCGCACGCCGCATCGACCCCTCGCTGGTGTCGGTGCAGGGTACGGCCGTGGGGCGGGCGCTGTCGCAGGCGCTGCTCTCCTTCTCCGAGGCGTCGGACGACAACAAGCGCAGCCGCGCCATCGTGCTCATCACCGACGGCGAGAACCATGAAGACGACGCCCTTGCCGCCGCCGCGCGGGCCGCGGAGCAGGGCATTCGCATCCATACCATCGGTATCGGCACGCCGGAGGGTGCGCCGATCCGCATCGGCGGCGAGTTCATCCGCGACGAGAAGGGCGACATGGTCGTCTCGAAGCTCGACGAGGAGGGACTGCGCCGCATCGCCGAACGTACGGGGGGTGTCTACGTGCGGGCCACGAAGCAGTCGATCGGACTGGAGGAGATCGTGGCCGGCATCGGGGAGATGGAGCGCACGGAGCTCGCGACCGTGCGGTTCGAGGAGTTCGACGAGCGCTACCGTCCGCTGGTGTGGGCCGCCCTGCTGCTGCTGCTGTTGGAATTCGCCCTGCTCGACCGCCGCAATACGCTGCTGGCGCGTTTCAATATCTTCCGCGAGGCGGCCCGGCGCTCCTGACCCCCTGCGGGCCGGTTGCGGCGGATGTGCATCCGCGGTGTTGCGTCGGGGGCGGCCGGTGCGGTTTTTTGCGACCGTCCCCCGGAATCCTCTTTGTCTGAAAGGGATTCCGGGGGACGGTTCGTATCGCAAGGTCTTCGTTCACTGCATGGTGCGTTACCGGATGCCGTTCGAGTCGGGCCGTGTGCGGCGGCGGGTGTAGCCGGCACGTGTTTGCAGTCTGCGGCCGGAACATGTTCTCAGTCTGCGGCCTGCGCGGATTGCATTCGGACGGACGTCGCAGGGGCGCCTCACCGCTTATCCGCCTGCATCCTGCCCGTCTGTCTGCCCGTCTGTCCGCACTCTGCCTGCCTCCTCTCTGCCCGGTGCGGACTATTGTGCCTTGTACTGCGTGGGCGACATGCCGGCGATGCGTTTGAAGTAGCTGCCGAAGAACGACTGGTTCGGGAAGTTGAGGTAGTAGGCGATCTCCTGGATGCTCTTGCTCGAATACTTGAGCAGGGTTTTCGCCTCCAGAATCACGTAGCTGTCGATCCATTCCGACACGGATTTGCCGCTCACGCGTTTGATTAGCGTGGTCAGGTACTTGGGCGTGATGCACATCTGCCGGGCGTAGAAACCCACGCTGCGCTCGCGTGTGTAGTGCTCGCCGAGCAGCTGCATGAACTGCCGGAAGTACTCCTCGGCCCGGTTGTGCGGCCCCTCCTTCTCCTTGTCGGGCGCTGCGGCGTGCTCCGTGTGGCGGGCCATGATGTCGCACGTCTTGTGGATTGCGGCCGAGAGCAGGGCGTAGATCGTCTCCGTGGTGAACGTCGTCTCCTCGGTCGTGCGGGTTTCGGCCTCGATCATGGCGATCAGCGCGTGCAGGGACGCGCATTCGCCCTCGGTGAGCCGGAGTGCGGGGGAGGAGCCGCCCATGCGGATGAATTGCGGAATGGTGTTGCGGATGTCGATGCGGACTCTGCTCAGCAGTGCGGGCGAGACGATCAGTATGTCGTGGCGTGCGGGCACCTGCGTCTCTCTTTCGAGGATGACCTTCGGGCCGCACACGAGCAGCGATCCGGGATGGAGGTCGCATTCGGACAGGTTGATGCGCGCGCAGCCTTCGCCCCGGGTGCAGAGCGAGACGATGAAAGCGTCGATGCGGCACGGAAAACGAAACCACTGCTCCTCGGAATCGCACCGGGCGATGAGCTCCTGCGAGAAGAGCCGGGGCGCGGTGTCGGGCGTGCGGGCGAGGTCCGTCAGTGCGGAGATGGAGAAACAGGGGATGGCGGCGTTATGTGTATTTTCCATGTTTTTTCTTTTTCGTACGGACGCAAATATAGAAAAACTATGGAAAAACGGTTCGCATTGTTCGATAAGTCGAGTCTTTTCGAACAACACTGCGGCGTTTCGGAATAACGCACGACGCCCGCACCGGCGGACCGGGCGGGCGTTCGCGGCGCGGTTCCCGCGCGGGATCAGTTGGCTGCGGCAGCCGCGGGATCGATGCCCAGCGAGCGCTGCACTTCGGGCAGAATGTCGGTCACCGTGGCGGCGTCGAGGTAGGCCATGGTGCCGGTCTGGAAGATGCCGGTATAGCCGCCCGACTTCGAAACCTGGTTCACGGCTTCCTGTGCCTTGGCGATGATCGGCTCCATGAGGCGCGCCTGCTCCTTCTGCGAATCCTGCTGGGCCATCTGGATGAACTCGTCGCGGCGGTTGCTCAGCTCGTTCAGCTCTTTTTCCTTGATCTGACGGGTCGATTCGGGCAGCGTGTTCATGTTCTTCATGTAGTCCTGGTACTTGGTATTGAACTCCACGTTCATGGTCTCGTAGGTATCCTGGAGATTTTTCGTGAATTCCTCCATTTTCGCCTGCATCTCCTTCGTTTCGGGCATCGAGAGCAGGAGGGCCTGCATGTCGATCTGTCCGAACTTCTGAGCGAAGAGCGACGTGGCGCCCAGCATCATGGCGACCGCCAGGGTCAGTTTCATTGCTTTTTTCATAGAAATTTATTGGTATTGGTAATTTTTCCTCTCGCGCGGAGGCGGCGACCGGCCGCCGCACCTATTTCAGCGCTTCGATGACCTGCTGCGTGCGGTCGATGGCCGGATTGCAGAAGAGCAGCGAGGCGTTGTTGGCCGAGTCGAGCACCAGTTCGGCGCCGTGCTGCCGGGCGTAGGCCTCGATCGCGCCGAAAACCCGCTCCTGAATGGGGCGTATCAGTTCGAGGCGCTGCTTCATCAGCGTGCCGTCGGTGCCGAAAATCTGCTGCTGGTACTCCGTGACCTCCTTTTCGCGGGCCAGAATCGCATTCTCGCGTGCGTTGCGGGCCGAAGCCGTGAGCGACGGTTTCTGAGCCATGTAGTTTTCGTAGAGCGTCTCCACCTCCGCGAAACGGCGGTCCACCTCCTCCTGATAGCGTTCGGCCATGCGGTCGAGCGAGGCGAGGGCATCGTTGTACTCCTTCAGCGACTTGAATACCTTTTCGCTGTTCACCACGATGTAGTTCTGTGCCGATGCGAATCCTGCGGCGGCGAGCGTCAGCAGGCAGGTCAGAAGAATCTTTTTCATGCTTGCGAATGTTTTATCGGTTAAAAATACGCATTTATTTCCAATTTTATTGCCACACTGCTCCGTTTCTGCCGCCTTGAGCGGGTTTTCGCTCTCCGCCGGGCGGTCGCTCCGCAGTACGGTCGCTCCGGGGTACGGATGTTCCGCCGTGCAGCCGCTCCTCCGCGGACGTGCCGCTTCCTGGCGTCCCGCCGCCGGTCGGTGGCGCCCCGGGGCCGCCGACTGCCTGCCGCATCAGAACTGCTGGCCGATCACGAAGTGGAACTGGCTGCCGCTGCGACGGCCCGTGTTGCCCTGGTTCGGATGGTCGAAGCCGTAGCCCCAGTCGATGCCGAGCATGCCCACCACCGGCAGGAAGAGGCGCACGCCCACGCCGGCCGAGCGCTTGATCTTGAACGGCGAGAACGATTTCCACGAGTCGAACGCATTGCCGCCTTCGAGGAAGACGAGTGCGTAGATCGTCGAGGAGGGTTTCAGAATCACGGGGTAGCGCAACTCGGCCGTGTACTTGTTGTATCCGCGCGAGTAGTTGCTCGTGGGGTCGAGGGCGCCGTCTTCGTAGCCGCGCATCGAGATGATGTCGATACCGTAGATGTTGTAGCCCGACATGCCGTCGCCGCCGACCTCGAAACGCTCGAAAGGCGACTCCTTGTGGCGGTTGTAGTTACCCAGGTAACCCATCTCGGCGCTGAGCATCAGCACGAGGTTCGAGTTGCGGGACAGCGCCTGGTACATGCGCGCCTTGAACTGCCACTTGTGGAACTCGATCCACTTGTAACGCTCGTTGTCGCTCATCGTGCGGTCGCTGTAATCCTTGCCGTCCCACAGCGAGTAGGGCGGGGTGAGCTGCACCGAGGCGCTGAATTCCGAGCCGCGGCGCGGATAGAGGGGCTGATCGACCGAGTTGCGGCTGAATACGAACTTGAGCGAAAGCAGGTTGGCGGCGCCGTTCTTCATCACGAAGTAGTCCCAGTCCTTGAGCATGTAGCGTTCGTAGCTCGCCTCGGCATAGAGCGAGAAGTAGGGGTCGGGCCACGTGAGGCGTTTGCCCAGACCCGCGGCGATGCCGTAGGTGCGGAAGTACTCCGAGCTCTTCTGGAAGAGATAATAGGCGTCGGTCTGCTCCGAGTAGTGGGCCGACAGCATGAACGAGTTGGGCTTGCGGCCGCCGAGCCACGGGTCGGTGAAGCTGAACGAGAACGCCTTGTAGTAGGTGCCGTTGGTCTGGGCCGAGATCGAGAGCCGCTGGTTCTGTCCCATGGGGTAGGGGTGCCATGCGCCTTTCTTGAAGAAGTTCTTGAGCGAAAGGTTGTTGAGCGTGATGCCCACCGATCCCACGAAGGTGCCCGAGCCCCAGCCGCCCGCAATGTTGAACTGGTCCGAGGCGGTCTCCTCCAGCGGCCAGCCGATGTCCACCAGTTCGTTCGACGTGGGCACGGGCCGGATGTCGGGCATGATCGACTCGGCGTTGAAGTGGCCCATGGCGTTGAGCGTGCGGATGGTCTGCATGAGCAGCGCGCGGTTGTAGAGCTCGCCCGGACGCGTGTAGAGCTCGCGGCGGATGATTTCGTCGTCGATGCGGTTGTTGCCCGAGATGGAGACCTCGTTGATCGTGAAGGGACGGCCTTCGAAGATTTTGATTTCGAGGTTGATGGAGTCGGCGCCGATGATGATCTCCGAGGGGTCGATCTGCGACATGAGGTAACCCTCGTTCTGGTAGAGCGACTTCACCGACATGTCTTCGGGGTTCTCCTCGCGGCCGATGCCGAGGCGCTTGTGCATGGTTTTCTTGTCGTAGGTATCGCCCGGATGCACGCCGAACATGTTCTGTAGTTTCTCGGTGTCGTAGACCGAGTTGCCCACCCACGTGATGTTGCGGATGTAGTACTTGTTGCCCTCCGAGAGGTCGATGTCGATGCCGAGGCGCTTTTCGTTGATCGGGTAGATCGAGTCGCGCAGGACGGTGGCGTTGCGGAAGCCCTTCGAGTTGTAGAAGTCGATCAGCAGATCCTTGTCCTCCTCGAAGTCGCTCTCCTTGAGTTTGGTGTTGCGCAGGAAGTTGAGGCTCTTCTGGTGCGTCTTTTTGAAGGTGCGGCGCAGGCGCTTGTCGGTGAACTGCTCGTTGCCCGTGAAGTTGATGCGGCCGATGCGCACGCGCGGTCCGCGATCGACCACGAACGTGACGTTCACGGCGTTCGGACGCACGGCGTCGTTCTCGATGCGCGCCTCGACGCGGGCGTTGCGGAAGCCCTTCTCGGCCCAGTAGGCTTCGATGAGCTTGCGGTTCTTGTCGATCACGTAGTCGGAGTACTCCGTGCCGCGGCGCAGCTGGAGCTTCTCCATGAGGTCCTTCTGCTTGCTCTTGGTGACGCCCTCGAAGTTCCAGCTGTATACCCTGGGGCGTTCGCGCAGGAAGATTTCGAGGTCGGCGTCGTCGCCGTCGATCGTGGCGCCGATCCTCACATCGGAGAACAGACGCTGGTTCCACAGGCGGTCGATGGCCGTGGAGATGAAGCTGCTCGGAAGATAGATCGAGTCCCCGACCGCCAGTCCGGCCGAGGATTTGAGCACCTCCTTGTTGAGGTAGCGGACGCCGTGGATGCGGATGTCGCGGAGTCGGTAGAGGCGTTTCTCGGTGCCGTCGAGCATGGGGGCGTCCTCGGAAAAGGTATATGCGGTTTCCGTCGTGTCGGCGGGCTCCGTTTCCTGGGCGGAGAGTCGTCCTGCCGAGGCGAGCAGCAGCAGCGCCGCCGTCAGGAGGGTCTTACCGGGATAATTCATTGAGTACAGTCTTCTTTCTTTCGTTTGCTTGTTTTCCCTCGTTTCCCGTCCGGCGCCGGCGGCCGAGCGTCGTTCGGCGCCGTCCGCGGCCTGTCGGAAACGCGGGCCTCGGGTCCGTTCTCCGCGCGCCTGCGCGGCGCCCGGTTATTTCAGTCGTCCGAAGCGGCGGTCGCGTCGGGCGTATTCGGCCAGTGCGCGGTCGAACTCCTCCTCGCCGAAATCGGGCCACAGCACCTCGGGGAACCACAGCTCCGCGTAGGCCGCCTGCCAGAGCAGGAAGTTGCTCAGCCGCTGTTCGCCGCTCGTGCGCACGATGAGGTCCGGATCGGGGATGTCCGCGGTCCAGAGGGCTTCGGCGACCGTGCGTTCGTCGATGGCTTCGGGCGTGATAGCTCCTGCGGCGGTGCGGCGCGCCAGCGTGCGCGCGGCGTGCACCAGTTCGCTGCGCGCCGAGTAGTCGAGCGCCAGCACCAGTGTGAGCCGGTCGCAGGCCTCCGTCGCGCGTTCGGCCTGTTCGAGGTGGCGCCGCACCTTCTCCGAGAAGCGGCTGCGGTCGCCGATCATGCGGATGCGCACGCCCTGGCGGAGCAGTTCGGGCGTTTCGGCCGCCACGCACGTGCAGAACAGCTCCATGAGCCCCTCGACCTCGTCGGCGGGGCGTCCCCAGTTTTCGGTCGAAAAGGCGTAGAGCGTGAGGCAGCGCACGCCGTGCCGCACCGCACTGCGCACCGTCGTGCGCACCGACTCCACGCCCCGGAGGTGTCCCTCGTGGCGCGGCAGTCCGCGCATTTCGGCCCAGCGGCCGTTGCCGTCCATGATGATCGCCACGTGGCGCGGTATGGGGTTGCGTTCGTCCATGTTTGAAGTGCAAATATAGGTAAAATTCAGCTACGGATGTCGATTCCCCACATCATTTTATTGCGTAACGTGTCGTAGAACGTGATATTGTGCGGCACAGCGAGAAAAAAGCGCCGCTCCGAGCGCCGCACGGTGAATTCGGCGCCGTCTGCGGCGGCGTAGATGCGGTTGTCGAGCGTCACGGAGGCGCCGGCCTGGCGGGCGCGGATGCGCAGCGTGATCTCCGACGTGTCGGGAATCACCACGGGCCGCATGGTCAGGTTGTGGGGCGCCAGCGGCGAGAGGATCAGGCAGGCGCAGCGCGGCGAGACCACGGGGCCGCCCGCGCTGAGCGAGTAGGCCGTGGAGCCGGTGGGGGTGCTGACGAGCACGCCGTCGCCGTGGTAGGTGGCCACCATCTGACGGTCCACGTAGGTTTCGACCGAGATCATGCCCGCGCCGTGGCGCTGGATGGCGAATTCGTTCAGCGCCAGCGGCGTGTCGGGCGCCTCGGCGAATCCGCCCGAGGCTTCGAGCAGCGTGCGCTCCTCGGTGCGCACGTGGCCCGCGGCCAGGTCGTCGAACAGCTGTCCGATGCCGTCGGGCGGCGTGGCGGTGAGGAACCCCAGCCGTCCCGAGTTGATCCCCGCGACGGGGATGGCGGCGCCGTGCAGCCGGCGCGCCCCTTCGAGCAGGGTGCCGTCGCCGCCGTAGCAGATCATGAAGGTGCCCTCGGGCTGGGCGCCGATGCGTTCGCCGAACAGCTGCCGCTCCGCGAAACGGAGTCCCGTGATCCGTTCCGCCTCGGGCGCGAACTCCCGATTGACCGCGACCTCGAACCCGTGGGTCCGTGCGGCGTCGAAAATCCGGCGCACCTCGTCGGTCGGGGGCGTCGTGTGCGGACGCGAAAAAAGTAGGATCTTCATCTGCGGAGTTCCGAAAAATTAACTAACTTTGGAACGCAAATATAAGGATTTTATGACAAAGTTAAGTGTTAATGTCAATAAGATTGCCGTGATACGCAATTCGCGCGGAGGCAACCTCCCCGACGTGGTGCGCGCGGCCACGGACATCGAGCGCTTCGGCGCGGAGGGGATCACGGTGCACCCGCGCCCCGATGCGCGTCATATCCGCTACGACGACGTGCGCGCGCTCAAGCGCGTGCTCGCCACCGAACTCAATGTCGAGGGCAACCCCGTTCCGTCGTTCGCCGACCTGGTGTGCGAAGTGGTGCCGGCGCAGGTGACGCTGGTGCCCGACGCGCCCGACGCCATTACCTCGAACGCCGGATGGGACACGATCCGCAACCGCGCGTTCCTGCGCGACATCGCGGCGCGGTTCCGCGAGTGCGGCATCCGCGTGTCGATCTTCGTCGATCCCGATCCCGCCATGGTGGCCGGGGCCGCCGAGTGCGGCGCCGACCGCGTGGAACTCTACACCGAGGCCTATGCCGCGCAGTATGCGGCCGACCGCGAGCGGGCCGTCGCGCCCTACGTGGCGGCGGCCGAGGAGGCGCGCCGCGCGGGACTGGGGCTCAACGGCGGCCACGACCTCAATCTGGACAACCTGCGTTATTTCGCCGAGCGCATTCCGTGGCTCGACGAGGTGTCGATCGGCCATGCGCTCATCAGCGACGCCCTTTACTACGGACTCGAAAATACGGTATCGCTTTATAAAAGATGTCTGACGCGGTAGCCGAACGCGAGCGGATCGCGGCCGGACCGCTCGCCGATCCCCTGTTCCGGCGTCTTGCGCGCATCGTCGATGCGCGGGGCGTGCGGGCTTTCGTCGTGGGGGGGTACGTGCGCGACCACTACCTGCGGCGTCCGTCCACCGACGTGGACGTGGTGGTCGTGGGCAGCGGCATAGAGATCGCCGAGGCGCTCGGCGCCGAGCTCCGCGCCCGGGTGTCGGTGTTCAAGACCTTCGGCACGGCCATGGTCCGCACGCGCGGGGGCACGGAGGTGGAGTTCGTGGGAGCCCGGCGCGAGTCCTACTCGCGCGACTCGCGCAAACCGGTGGTCGAGGCCGGAACGCTGGAGGACGACCAGCGCCGCCGCGACTTCACGATCAATGCCATGGCCTGGTCGATCAACGGCGACACGTTCGGCGAGCTGGTCGATCCGTTCGGCGGCATGGACGACCTGGAGGATTGCACGATCCGCACGCCGTGCGATCCCGACATCACCTTTTCGGACGATCCGCTGCGCATGATGCGGGCCGTGCGGTTCGCTGCACAGTTGGGATTCGACATCGAGCCGGAGACCTTCGAGGCCATACGCCGCAACAGCGCCCGCATCGCCATCGTCTCGCGCGAGCGCATCGCCGTGGAGCTGAACAAGATCGTGCTTTCGCCCGTGCCGTCGATGGGCTTCGAGCTGCTGGACATGACCGGACTGCTCGAACGCGTCTTCCCTGAGCTGCACCGGCTCAAGGGGGTCGAGCGCGTGGGAAAACACGCGCACAAGGACAACTTCGTCCATACGCTCAAGGTGCTCGACAACGTGGCGCGCTCCGGGGGCGACCTGTGGCTGCGGTGGGCCGCCCTGCTGCACGACATCGCCAAGCCGCAGACCAAGGCCTACGACCCGAAGGCGGGGTGGACGTTCCACGGCCACGAGGTGGTCGGCTCGAAGATGGTGCCCGCGATCTTCCGGCAGCTCAAGCTGCCGCTCAACGAGCACATGAAGTTCGTGCAGAAGATGGTCTTCCTCCACCTCCGTCCGATCATCCTCTCGGAGGACATGGTGACCGATTCGGCCGTGCGGCGGCTGCTCTTCGAGGCGGGCGACGACATCGAGTGCCTCATGACGCTCTGCGAAGCCGACATCACCTCGGGCATCGACGCCAAGGTGAAGCGCTACCTTGCGAATTTCGCCCTCGTGCGCCGCAAGATGAAGGACCTGGAGGAGCGTGACCGCGTCCGCAACTTCCAGCCGCCGATCACGGGCGAGATCATCATGCAGACCTACGGAATACCGCCCTGCCGCGCCATCGGCGACATCAAGGAGGCGATCAAGAACGCCATACTCGACGGCGTTATCCCCAACGAATACGATGCGGCCCATGCGCTGATGGAGCGCCTGGCTGCCGACCTGGGGCTGACGCGCGCACCGGAGGCCGGGGCGGAGAGATAAGCGGCGCGCTTCGTGCTGCCGGCGGCGAGATGCTTTGTGCCGCGTCCGTGAGGGCGCGGCACGTTTCGTTTGCGGGGCGTCGGATGCTGCGCCCGACAGGGCGTGCGACCCGGAGCCGCAGGGTAAGTTGCAGTTGGTGAGTGGGCGCCATCCCGTTCCGGATGGTTTGCGGTGTCGTTGCGGGGCGCGGCCTGCGGAGGACGCGCCCCGCGCGAAGCGCAGTTTGCAGGCCTCCGCCGCCGGAGGCTGCGGACCGCGCGGCTCTTTGCGCCGCGGGAGTTTCTGACGGCTCGGTCGTAAGGTTGTCGGATCGGATGTGCGGCTGTCGTGCGGATTTCCGGGCGGCATGTCCGTCGTCCGCTCAGGCTTCGTAGCCGGTGTCCTCGGCCAGGTGGGCGCGGTCCAGGGCGGCCGCGACGGCCAGTTCGTCGCACCGGTTGTTCTCTACGGTTTCGGCATGTCCCTTGACCCACACGAAACGTACGTTGTGGCGGCGGTACGAGCGCAGGAAGCGCTGCCAGAGGTCGGGATTCTTCTTGTCGGCGAATCCCTTGCGCTCCCAGCCGAAGACCCAGCCTTTCGTCACGGCGTCCACCACGTATTTCGAGTCGGAGTAGATCGTGACGTCGGACCCGTCGAACCTGAGCAGCTCCAGTGCGGCGCATACGCCCATGAGTTCCATGCGGTTGTTGGTCGTGCGGCGGAAGCCCTGCGACAGCTCCTTGCGGTAGGGGCCCGAGAGCAGGACGCAGCCGTAACCGCCCGGACCCGGATTGCCCCGGGCCGAGCCGTCGGTGTAGATGGTGATCTGCGGCATGGCGTTGTGCGGTGAAAAACGGGTGGAGACGGCCGTTTCCGGTCGTTTCCACCCGTTGTTTTCAGATTATTCGAGTGCTGCGAGCTGTGCGCGGATGGCCGCGATCTTCGCCTCGGCGTCGGCCTGCTTGGCCCGCTCGTTGGCCACGACCTTCTCGGGCGCCGACTGCACGAAACGCTCGTTCGAGAGCTTCTTCATCACGCTCGCGAGGAATCCCTCGTAGTAGGTCAGGTCGTCGGCGAGCTTGCGGCGCTCGGCCTCGGGGTCGATGCAGCCGGCCAGCGGCACGAAGTACTGCGTGGTCTTGACCAGGAAAGCCGCTGCCGCGGGATCCTTCTCCGTCGCGGTCTCGATCTGCGAGAGGTTGGCCATCTTGCGGATCACGGGCGCGAACTCCGCGGGGTAGTTCTCGTCGGCGATTACGCGCAGCACGAGGGTCTCCTTCTGAGGCAGGTTCTTCTTGTTGCGGATGTTGCGCACGGCGGATACGACCTCGTGGGCCAGCGCGAAGCGGGCCAGCATGCGTGCGTCCTCGGCCGCGGGTTCGGGCATCGGGGCCGTCATGATCGACTCGCCTGCGGCGCGCGGTGCCAGGTCCTGCCAGATCTCCTCCGTGACGAAAGGCATGAAGGGGTGGAGGATGCGCATCAGCGCGTCGAAGAAACGCTTGGTCGCCGCGAGGGTCGCCGCATCGGAGGGCGTGCCGTAGGCGGGCTTCACCATTTCGAGGTAGAGGCCGCTGAAGTCGTCCCAGAAGAGCTTGTAGGCCTTCATGAGCGCCTCCGAAATGCGGTACTGCGCGAAATCCTCCTCGATCTGGCGCAGCGCGCGGCCCAGCGCCTGCTCGAACCACGCCACGGCCAGGCGGTCGTTCTCGCTCTGCGCGGCGGCGGGATCGACGCTCCAGCCGCCGATCAGGCGGTAGGCGTTCCATATCTTGTTGCCGAAGTTGCGGCCCTGCTCGCACAGCGCCTCGTCGAACATCACGTCGTTGCCCGCCGACGAGGAGAGCAGCATTGCCACGCGCATGCCGTCGGCGCCGTACTTGGCGATCAGGTCGAGCGGATCGGGCGAGTTGCCCAGCTGCTTGGACATCTTGCGGCCGATCTTGTCGCGCACGATGCCCGTGAAGTAGACGTTGCGGAACGGCATCGTGCCCCGGTACTCGTAGCCCGCCATGATCATGCGCGCCACCCAGAAGAAGATGATGTCCGGGCCCGTCACCAGGTCGGCCGTGGGGTAGTAGTAGCGGATTTCGGCGTTGTCCGGGCGGCGGATGCCGTCGAATACCGAGATGGGCCACAGCCACGACGAGAACCACGTGTCGAGCACGTCCTCGTCCTGGCGCAGGTCTTCGAGCCGCAGGGCGGCGTCGCCCGTGGCTTCGCGCGCCTTGGCGAGGGCCTCCTCCTCCGTGGGAGCCACCACGAAGCCCCCCTTCGGGAGGTACCAGGCCGGAATGCGCTGGCCCCACCACAGCTGGCGCGAGATGCACCAGTCCTTGATGTTCTCCATCCAGTGGCGGTAGGTGTTCTTGTATTTCTCGGGCACGAAGCGGATCACGTCGTCCAGCACCGCGCGCGTGGCCGGCCCGGCCAGCTCGTTCATCGACAGGAACCACTGCATCGAGAGCTTGGGTTCGATCGCCACGCCCGTGCGCTCGGAGTAACCCACGTTGTTGGTGTAGGCCTCGGTCTTTTCGAGCAGTCCCGCGGCGTCGAGGTCGCCCTCGATGCGGCGGCGCACCTCGAAGCGGTCCTCGCCCGCGTAGAGGCCCGCCTTGTCGTTGATCGTGCCGTCGTCGTTGAATATGTCGATGGTTTCGAGTCCGTATTTCTCGCCCAGCATGTAGTCGTTCACGTCGTGCGCCGGCGTGACTTTCAGCGCGCCGGTGCCGAATTCGATGTCCACGTACTCGTCGCGGATGACGGGAATCGTGCGCCCCACGAGCGGCACCGTGACCCGCGCGTCCTGCGGCAGCCAGTCGTAGCGCGGGTCGTTCGGATTGACGCACAGCGCCGTGTCGCCCAGGATGGTTTCGGGGCGCGTGGTGGCCACGATGACGTCGCGGTCCATGCCCTCGACGCGGTAGCGCAGGTAGTAGAGCTTGCCGTGCGACTCGCGGAAGATCACCTCCTCGTCCGAGAGGGCCGTGCGGGCCGCGGGGTCCCAGTTCACCATGCGCACGCCGCGGTAGATGCGGCCCTTTTCGTAGAGATCGCAGAAGACGCGCAGCACGCTTTCGGTGCGGGCCTCGTCCATCGTGAAGACCGTGCGGTCCCAGTCGCACGAGGCGCCCAGCTTGCGCAGCTGCCGGAGGATCACGCCGCCGTACTGTTCCTTCCACTCCCAGGCGTGGCGCAGGAACTCCTCGCGCGTGAGCGACGACTTCTCGATGCCCTGCTCCCTGAGGCGCGCCACGACCTTGGCCTCGGTGGCGATCGACGCATGGTCCATGCCCGGCACCCAGCAGGCGTTCCTGCCTTTCATGCGGGCGCGGCGCACCAGCACGTCCTGCAACGTGTTGTTGAGCATGTGGCCCATGTGGAGCATGCCCGTGACGTTGGGCGGCGGAATGACGATCGTGTAGGGTTCGCGTTCGTCGGGCTCCGAGTGGAACAGCCGGTGCTCGGTCCAGTAGTCGTACCACTTCGCCTCGATCTGCTGGGGCGAATATTTCTCTGCGATATGCATTGTCGTAATGTTGTTTGTATTTCGGATCGAATGCGCAAAGTTACGAAAAGTTGCGGATTGTCGCATGCCGCAGCCTCCGAAAAGTGGCGAAAAATGCCTGTACGCCCCTCGCGCGGGGGCGGATCGGGGTTCATTGTGCGGAAACGTACGCGAAATTTGAGGAAAAAGCGTTATCTTTGCACGATTGCAGCGAATGCGTCGTGCGGCTGCGTCCGCACGGCGCGCCTCCTCTGCCGTGACAGGGGAGCTTCCGCCGGGCCGGACGCGGTCCGGGGCATTCCGGACGGAGGGGACGGCTGCGAAAACGCGAATGATTATGAATAAGAAAAATAGAGTCGAAACCGTAGAGATCGACGACCTGAACGCACTGCCCGAAATGCTCGACGGCAGGCACCATGTAATACCCATCGTCACCGGGGGCGACGAAGTGGCGGAGGAGACCGACGTGCCCGAAATACTGCCCATCCTGACCCTGCGCAGCTCGGTGCTCTTCCCGGGGTCGATCACGCCCATCACCGTGGGACGCGACAAGAGCATCAGCCTCGTGCGCGCCGTCAATGCCGAGGGCGGCATGCTGGGCGCCGTGCTCCAGCGCGAAGGCGAGGTGGACGATCCGGCGCCCGACGACATGTACCGCGTGGGTACGGCGGCCCGCATCATCAAGATCCTCGAAATGCCCAACGGCAACCTCACGGTGATCCTGAACGGCCTGGAGAAGATCGAGGTGGGCGAGTACGTCGCCACGGAGCCCTATCTCAAGGCCCGAGTCACGGCGCTGCGCGACGCCGCGCCCGACCTGAAGAGCATCGAATTCGAGGCGCTCGTGGATTCGGTGCGCGACGTGGCGCTCGGCATCATCAACGTGTCGCCCAACATGCCCAAGGAGGCGGCGTTCGCCATCAAGAACATCGACTCGAAACGCGGCATCATCAACTTCATCTGCTCGAATCTCGAACTCTCGGACGAGGACCGTCAGTCGCTGCTCGAAGCGCCGGGCCTGCTGGCCCGCACGCGGCGTCTGCTCGAAATCCTGGTGCGCGAGCAACAGCTCGCCGAGCTGAAAAACCAGATTCAGGAGCGCGTGAAGCAGGAGATCGACAAGCAGCAGCGCGAATATTACCTCCAGCAGCAGATGCGCACCATACAGGACGAGCTGGGCGAGGGCGAGGACGGCGAGATCGAGAAGATGCGCGAGTGCGCCGCCGGCAAGAACTGGCCCCGCGAGGTGGGCGAGGCGTTCGAGAAGGAGCTGGCCAAGGTCGAGCGCCTGAATCCCGCCGTGGCGGAGTACTCGGTGCAGATGACCTACCTCCAGCTGATGCTCGACCTGCCGTGGAACGACGTGACGCAGGACAACCTCGACCTGAACGCCGCGCGCGAGCAGCTTGACCGCGACCACTTCGGACTGGACGAGGTGAAGGACCGGCTGCTCGAACACCTGGCCGTGCTCAAGCTCAAGGGCGACCTCAAGTCGCCGATACTCTGTCTGTACGGCGCACCGGGCGTGGGCAAGACCTCGCTCGGCAAGTCGGTGGCCGCGGCGCTGGGCCGCAAGTTCGGCCGCATATCGCTGGGCGGCCTGCACGACGAGTCGGAGATCCGCGGACACCGCCGCACCTACATCGGCGCCATGCCCGGCCGCATCATCCAGACCATACGCCGCTGCGAGTCGTCGAATCCGGTCATCATCCTCGACGAGGTGGACAAGGTGACGGTGAGCAACCACGGCGACCCGTCGAGCGCGCTGCTCGAAGTGCTCGACCCCGAGCAGAACACCACGTTCCACGACAACTACCTCGACATGGAGTACGACCTGTCGAAGGTGCTCTTCATCGCCACGGCCAACAACATCGCCGGCATCGCCCCGGCCCTGCGCGACCGCATGGAGATGATCAACATCGCGGGCTACCTGACCGAGGAGAAGATCCGCATCGCGCTGGACCACCTGCTGCCCAAGCAGCGCGAGGCCCACGGGGTCGGCGCCGAACAGCTGATCCTCGCGCCCGAGGTGGTGGAGCACATCATCACGGGCTACACGCGCGAGGCGGGCGTGCGCTCGCTGGACAAGCACCTGGCCAAGATCGCCCGCGCCCGCGCCCGGCAGATCGCCTTCGGCGAGCCGTATGCGCCGGAGGTGAGCGCCGCCGATGCGGAGAAGATCCTGGGCGTGCCCAAGTTCCTGCGCGAGGAGTACGAGGTGGCCGACATGGTGGGCGTGGTGACGGGCCTGGCCTGGACCGAGGTCGGCGGCGACATCCTCTACATCGAGTCGTGCCTCACGCCCGGCAAGGGGCGGCTGAACCTCACGGGCAACCTGGGCGACGTGATGAAGGAGTCGGCGACGATCGCCCACGAGTGGGTGATGGCCCACTACAAGGAGCTGGGCATCCCCGCGGAGACGTTCGCCGAACACGACATAAACATCCACGTGCCCGAGGGCGCGATCCCGAAGGACGGACCCTCGGCCGGCATTACGATGGTCACGTCGATCGTATCGACCTACACGGGCCGCAAGGTCAGGGAGCGCATCGCCATGACGGGCGAGACGACCCTGCGGGGCCGCGTGATGCCCGTGGGCGGAGTGAAGGAGAAGATCCTGGCCGCCAAGCGTGCCGGAATCCGGGAGCTGATCCTCTCGGAGGAGAACCGCAAGGACGTGGCCGAGATCCGGCCCGAATACGTCGAGGGGCTGACGTTCCACTACGTGCGGACCCTCGACCGGGTGCTGGAGCTGGCGCTCGACGCGTAACCGTGCGGCGGGGCCGGGGCTGCGGGGCGCGTGGCCGGAAACGGAGTTGAGGCGGGGCCGGGATGCGCCCCGGCCGGAGCGCCTTTCGCTGCGGCGGCGCGGGTGTCCGGAAGCGCCCCGGCCGTGCGGCGGTGCGCCGCCGCTCCGGCCGGAAGCCGCGTAACGGTGCGGAGGCCCTCCGGCGGAGGCGGAGAACGAGATGAAGAAACCGAATCTTTCCGGGCGGAAGTCCGGGGGATACGACATACTGACCGAAAAGATGAAATTCATTGCGATCATTCCGGCCCGGTACGCATCGACGCGTTTCCCGGGCAAGCCGCTGGCCATGCTGGGCGGCAAACCGGTGATTCAGCGGGTGTACGAGCAGGTGGCGGGCGTGCTGGACGCCGCCGTGGTGGCGACCGACGACCGGCGCATCTACGAGGCGGTGCTGGCGTTCGGCGGACGTGCCGAGATGACCTCTCCGGAGCATCGCAGCGGCACGGACCGCTGCTGGGAGGCCTACTGCCGCCAGGGCGAGGCATACGATGCGGTGGTCAATGTGCAGGGCGACGAACCTTTCATACGGCCCGAGCAGCTGGAGGCCGTGTGCCGCTGTTTCGACGATCCGGCGACCGACATCGCCACGCTGGTGAAGCCTTTCGCCGCGGAGGACGGATTGGCGGCGCTCGAAAATCCCAACTCCCCGAAGGTGGTGCTCGACGCCGCGTCGCGGGCGGTCTATTTCTCGCGGTCGGTGATTCCCTACCTGCGGGGCGTGCCGCGCGAGGAGTGGCTCGCACGCCACACTTTCTACAAACACATCGGACTCTATGCGTTCCGCACCGAGGTGCTGGGCCGGATCACGGCGCTGCCTTCCTCGACGCTCGAACGTGCCGAGTCGCTCGAACAGCTGCGCTGGATCGAGAACGGCTACCGCATCGGCGTGGGCATCACGCAGGCCGAGACCGTGGGCATCGACACGCCCGAGGACCTGGCGCGCGCGGAGGAGTTCCTCGGGCGGATGAATGGTTGAACGGAGAACCTGCGGCACCGTGCGGCGCCGCGGGTTCGTTTGCATTAATAGATTATGGAGATGAAATTCATTGCCGGCCCCTGCGTGATCGAGTCGGCCGAGCTGCTCGACGAGGTGGCGGGCGTGCTGGCGGGGATCAACCGCCGGTTGGGTACGGACATTATTTTCAAGGCGTCGTTCGACAAGGCCAACCGTACGTCGGTGGCGTCGTTCCGCGGCCCGGGCATCGACCGGGGGCTGCGCATGCTCGCCGACGTGCGGGCCAAGTGGGGCCTCCGGCTGCTGACCGACATACACGAGGCGTGGCAGGCCGCACCTGCGGGCGAGGTGGTCGATGTGTTGCAGATTCCGGCTTTCCTGTGCCGCCAAACCGACCTGCTGACGGCTGCGGCGCGCACCGGGCGCACGGTGAACATCAAGAAAGCGCAGTTCCTCTCGGGCGAGGACATGCGTTATCCCTTCGAGAAGGCCCGCGAGGCGGGGGCCGGCGAAATATGGCTCACCGAGCGCGGCAACATCTACGGGTACAACAACCTGGTGGTCGATTTCCGCAACATCGCCGACATGCTGAAGATCGCGCCGACGGTGGTCATGGACTGCACGCACTCGGTGCAGCGTCCAGGCGCCGCGGGCGGCAAGACGGGCGGCAACCGCGAGTTCGTGCCGGCGATGGCGCAGGCCGCGCGGGCGTTCGGTGCCAACGGATTCTTCTTCGAGGTGCACCCCGATCCCGACCGCGCCCTCAGTGACGGTCCCAACATGTTGTATCTGAAAGACCTGGAACAGGTAATCAAATCGTTGCTCTGACATGACCGATACTGCGAAAGCCCAGATTCTGGCGGTGGCCCGCAAGGCGCTGCACACCGAGATGCTGGCACTCAAACACCTGGAGAACTCGTTGGGCGATGCGTTCGCCGAGGCCGTGGAGGCCGTGCTCGCATGCCGCGGCAAGACCATCGTTACGGGCATGGGAAAATCGGGCCTCGTGGGCCGCAAGATCGCCGCGACGCTCGCATCGACGGGTACGCCCAGCTTCTTTCTCCACCCCGGCGAAGCCTTTCACGGCGACCTGGGCATGATTTCGAAGGAGGATGTGGTGGTGGCGCTCTCCTATTCGGGCGAGACGGACGAGATACTGAAGATCGTGCCGTTCATCCATTCGAACGGCAACAGGCTGATCTCCATGACGGGAAATGCCGATTCGACGCTGGCCCGCAACTCGGACCTCCACCTCGACGTGGGGGTGAAGGAGGAGGCCTGCATCCTGAGGCTGGCTCCCACCTCCTCCACGACGGCGCAGATGGCGATGGGCGACGCGCTGGCCGTGGCGCTCATGCAGCTGCGCGGCTTTTCAAGCGTGGATTTCGCCCGCCTGCATCCGGGCGGCAGCCTCGGGCGGCGTCTGCTGATGACCGTGGGCAACGTGATGCACAAGGAGAATCTGCCCGTGGCCGCTCCCGACTGCACGGCCGCGGAGATGATCCACGCCATCAGCAAGGGGGGGCTCGGCCTGCTGGTGATCTGCGACGGCGACCGCATCGAGGGCATCGTGACCGACGGCGACATACGCCGCGCGATGGAGCACCGCCAGGCGGATTTCTTCACGATCCGTGCGGCCGACATCGCCACGCGCAATCCCAAGACGATCCGTGCGGAGGAGAAGCTGATCGCTGCCGAAAAGGAGATGACGCGCAACAAGATCACCTCGCTGCTGGTGACCGACGCCGAAGGCAGGCTGTCCGGCGTGATCCAGATCTACGACATCAAGCTCTGACCGGCGGGGCCGGTCCTGCTTGCGGCGTGCCCCGGTCTTTTGCGGCGTGCCCGCACGGACCTCGGGCGCGGCGTCTTACGCCGCTGCGTCCTGCGGCCCGGGTGGAGAGGTTTCGCCGGCGGGATGGACGCAGCCGGATCCGCCCGGCGATGCAAGCGGTGCGGGGCTGAATGACAAGTGCCCGATGCGAACATTCGCATCGGGCACTTCGTATCCGGTCGTGTGCGTGTCTCGTGTGCGTGCCGGCCGGGGGTGTCGCGGCGGCCGGGGATCAGTCCTTCCAGGGCAGCGTCTCGATCGCGGCGGCGGCCCGGGGCGGTGCGGCGTTGAGCCGTTCGCCGCGCAGCACCTGCTCGTAGTATGCGAGGTAGGAGCGGGCCATGGTGTGCGAACCGAAGGTCTCGCGGGCGTATTCGTGGCAGCGGGCGGGTGAAAAGCCGGCGGCGGCCATCCGTTCGGCCAGTTCCGCGGCGTCCGTGCCCAGGAAGCCCACGTCGGGCGTCACCAGCTCGGGCAGCGAACCGTAGGGGGTGGCGAAGACCGGAGCGCCGTACCAGAGGCTTTCGGGCACGGCCAGGCCGAAAGGTTCGTGCCACCGCACGGGGAACAGGAGCCCTTTCGAGCGTTCGATCAGCCTCTTTTTCGCCGCGTTGTCCACCATGCCGTGAAAGCGCACGCGCGGCGTGAGCGTGAGGCGCAGCCCCATCTTCAGGTTGAGGCGGTAGCCGCCCAGCACGTCGAGGCGTTCGCCCAGCCGTCCCGAGAGGCGGATGGCGCCCCGCAGGTTCTTGACCCGCCACGCCGCCTTGCCCAGGAAGTGGTAGCCGCGGCGCGCGAGGCTCAGGTCGGGAGCGGCGTAGTCGCCCTCCCAGTCCAGGCCGTTCCACACGTACGCCTCGCAGCCGAAGCGCTGCGCGTGGTTGCGCGATACGAACACGCAGTCGGCCGTGGCGCCGGCGGGCGGCAGGTTGCCGTGCACGGTGACCAGGTGGGGTTTGGCGATGGGGCCCGCATAGTGGGTGTGGAAGTGCACGAGCTCCGTGTCGGCGGGAAGCTGCCGTTCGACGGGCAGCGCGGGGTCGAGCGGCACGACGCGTGCGAAGTCGCACCGCGATCCCGGCGCGGCCAGGAAGGTGATGCGGTGTCCCATGCGGTGCAGCTCCTTGCCGAGGGCCCAGACCACGCGTTCGGTGCCGCCGTAGCGGAGTGCGGGCAGGAGGCTGCCGCAGACGAGGGTGATGTTCATGGTGTCGGTTCGTATAAAGGCGGCCGCACGCCGTGCGTCGGTTCCCGTGGCCCGGTGCCCGCGGCAGCGTGTGTGCGGACGGACGGGGCGCGGTGCGTCGGTGTGCGAGATCGCGTATACAAAAATAGGAATAAAATGCGGAAATTGCGATTTAAGGTGTAAATTTGCAGGAAAAGGAGATCAGATCATGGATGAACGATTGATATTGGTGACCAACGACGACGGTTACGCCTCGAAGGGAATCGGCGCGGCCATCGCCGTCGCGCGGCGCTTCGGCCGGGTGGTGGTCGTGGCGCCCGAGACGGCGCAGAGCGGCATGAGCCAGGCCATTACCATGTACCGGCCGCTCTTTCTGCGCCGCATACCCGCCGGCGAGGGGGTGGAGATGTATGCGTTTTCGGGTACGCCCGTCGATTGCGTGAAGGTGGCTTTCGACCACCTGCTGCGCGACCGCCGCGTGGATCTGGTGCTCTCGGGCGTGAACCACGGCTCGAACTCGGCCGTCAATGTCCTCTACTCGGGGACGATGGGCGCCGCCATCGAGGGCAGCTTCTACGGCTGTCCGTCGATCGGGCTGTCGCTCGCGGACCACGGTGCCGATGCCGACTTCGAGGCGGCGGAGCTCTATGCCGAACGCATCGTGCGTGCGGTGCTCGAACGTCCGGTGGGGGAGTCGCTGTGCCTGAATGTCAATATCCCCGTGGGACGGCCCGAGGAGATACGCGGCGTGCGCGTCTGCCGCCAGAACCTCGGCTACTGGCGCGAGGAGTTCTATCGCCGCGAGGATCCGCAGGGCCGCGAGTATTTCTGGCTCACGGGCGACTTCGTGGACCGCGAGCCCGAGGCGCCCGACACGGACGAGCGGGCGCTGGCCGAGGGGTACGTGTCGGTGGTGCCGGTGCAGGTCGATCTCACCGATTACGCCCGCATGGATTCCCTGCGTGCGACGCTCGGACTGGAGTGAGCGCGGCGCGCGGTTTGCGGTGCGGACCGCACGATACCCGAAACGGAACAAAATAAATCTTAGGACCTATGTGGATCAAAATTCTGCTCGTCATCGCCATCGCGGTGCAGGCCGTGGCTTCGGTCTACGCGCTGCGCCTGGTGTACACCACCAAATACAACGCGGTGTGGATTCTTTTCATCGCGGGTTTTCTGCTGCTCTCGATCGATCGCGTGATGCAGTTCATGCTGGTGAACGGCCACGGCGTGCCGGGCATCGCGTTCGCCTACACGGGCGTGGTGGTGTCGTTCTGCCTCTCGGTGGGGGTGATGTATGCGCACAAACTCTTCAAGTACATCGGACGGCTCAACCGCCAGCGTCAGCTCTTCAACAAGCGCATCCTCACGGCCGTGCTGCGCACCGAGGAGAAGTCGCGGTCGCGCTTCTCGAAGGAGCTGCACGACGGCCTGGGACCGCTGCTCTCGTCGGCCAAGATGTCGCTGTCGGCCCTGGCGCGCGAGCAGCACGACGACGCGCAGCGCGAGCTGATCGACAACACAACCTACGTGATCGACGAGGCGATCCGCTCGCTGCGCGAGATTTCGAACAACCTCTCGCCCCACGTGCTCAACGATTTCGGCCTGGCGCGCGGCGTGCAGCACTTCGTGTCGCGCAGTGCGGCGATGCACGAGGCGAAGATCCGCTTCACCACCAACCTGGGAACCGAGCGCTACGACTCGGACGTGGAGGTGATCCTCTACCGTGTGATCTGCGAGCTGATCAACAACTCGCTCAAGCACTCGGGCTGCGCCTCCATCAACCTCTCGCTGTCGCAGAACGACGGCATGCTGGCGCTCGACTACTCCGATGACGGCCGCGGCTTCGACCCTCAGTCGATGATCGACTGCGGCATGGGGCTCTCGAACATCGCCTCGCGCATCAACTCGCTGTGCGGAACCTTCGACATCGTGAGCTCGAAGGGCAACGGCATGCACGCCGCAATCCGCGTGAATACGCGCGACGAGGCACCCGCAGGGGTGCCCTCGCGCAAACACCGCCGCAGGGATGAACGGGTGTAGGATCGTGCTGGTCGATGACCACTCGTTGTTCCGCAACGGGCTGCGGGGGCTGCTCGACCGCTGCGAGGGCTGTCGCGTGGTGGCCGAAGCGGCATGCGGCGAGGAGTTTCTGGCGATGCTGCCCGGGCTCGACGCCGAGGTGGTCTTCATGGACATATCCATGCCCGGCATGAACGGCGACGAGACGGCGGAGCGGGCCCTGCGCCTCAGACCCGAGCTGAAGATCATCACCCTGTCGATGTTCGGCGACGAGAATTACTACACGCGCATGGTGGAGGCCGGAGCACGCGGATTCCTGCTCAAGGATTCGTCGTTCGAGGAGGTGCTCCGCGCCGTGGAGACCGTGCAGGGGGGCGGCAGCTACTTCAGCGAGGGGCTGCTCGCATCGCTGGCCCACCGCATGCGGACCCGCGAGGGGGCGGCGGAGGACCAGTTGTCGGGGCGCGAACGCGAGATCCTCGTGGCCGTGTGCCGCGGTTTGTCGAATCAGGAGATCGCCGATGAGCTGTTCATATCGAAACGCACGGTGGACAAGCACCGGGCCAACATTCTCGAAAAGACGGGATGCAAGAATACGGCGAGCCTCGTGGTCTATGCCATACGCAACGGGATCGTGGAGATTTGACCGGCCGGCCGTGGCGGCACGGACGTCGGAGCGCCTGCGGGCGCTCCGACTTTTTTTGCGGCGGCCGCGGCCGGATTTCGGGGCGGAGTGTTTCCGCGGGCTTCGTGTCCGCAGGGTGCGCGGCGGCGCTTCGGGCTGCGGCCGGACCGCCGTGCGGCCGACGGGTTATGGCACGAATGATGCATCGTTTCCGCCGAAAGGAACCTATGCGGGGCGCCCCGGCGCCGCATGCGGCGGTTCGCGATACGGAGACGCGATCCCTATTGTTGTACAAACCTAATAAAACACTGAAAGTCATGAAAAAACATTCCTTCAAAGCGATGCTCGCCGCGGCGCTGCTCTTTGGCGGTTTCGCATTCGTTGCATGCGACGATGACGACGATCCCGCACCCGGCACGCGTCCGACCATCGAGCTCAAGAACATGGTGGCCGTAAAGAACTACGTGCAGAGCGGCACGATCGACGCCGTGGCGCCCGGAGCTTCGACCACCTTTTCGTTCCATGCGGGCAAGGGCCAGCGCCTGATGTTCGCCGCGATGTACAGCTACTCGAACGACCTGTTCGTGGCTCCCGAGAACCCGGGCATCGAACTCTTCGACGATGCGGGCGTGCCGCGCACGGGCGTTGTGGCCAATGCCTTGAAGCTGTGGGATAACGGTACCCGCGTGAACGAAGCGCCGGGTCCGGGTGTGGTGCATCCGGGCGTTGCGCAGGAGGGCGTGGTCACCGAGGTGAACGGCACCGACTCCGAGGGTCACACCTATCCGGCCGCATCGGCGCTCATGCAGGTGAGCCTCGAATTCGACGCCGTGAAGTCGCTGTTCACCTGTACGATTACCAATACGTCGGGCAACACCTCCAACGAGACTCCCTTCTCGGGCGGCGTATACGTGGTGTCGAACGTGATCGACGGCGACCTGGTGGCCAAGACTCCCTTCTTCAACCGCGACCAGAAGTCGGGCGTGGAGCTGACGGCGCTGGCCGAGAACGGCGACACGGCACCCCTCTATCAGCTGGTGGCCGGACAGACGGGCATCATCACCACCTTGCAGAGTGCGATCGTCGTGGTTTACACCGGCGACACGAACCCCATCTACCAGCTCGGCCAGAAGGATGCGCAGCTCGGTCTGTCGGCCCTCGCACAGCGCGGCGATCCCAAGCCGCTGCGCGAGTCGCTGAGCAAGGTGCCGCAGGCGCGCCACATCTACATCATGGACCACACGGCGCAGCCCGGCGAGTCGCTGCAATGCACCTATGAGGCCGCAGAGAACGAGAAGGTGGCTTTCGCCGCGATGTTCGGATACTCGAACGACTGGTTCTTCGCCAACGGCGTGGCGCTCGATGCCCTCACCAAGGGCGACGTGACCAGCAAGACCGTATTGCTGGACGACGGCACGGCCGTGAACCAGTATCCCGGTGCGGGCAACGCGCAGTTCATGTTCAACGGCACGGTAATGTCCGAGGACAAGCCGATCGAGGTCGTGGGCGACGAGTTCCCCGTGCCTGCCGTAGCCGACCTGATCAAGGTCACGATCCGATAGTCTTCCGGGGCCGAGCCCCTGAGCTTTTACGTCATCAGCCGCTGCGGCCTTTCATGGCCGCAGCGGCTGATGCTGCGTTTTCGCCGGGCTCCGACCGCGGCGCCTACTTTTTCAGCAGGGCGCAGAAGGCGTCGTATTGCTCCGTCGAGTCGAAGAATCCCGAATCCAGGACGATGCGCGTTCCGTCTGCGAGGGTGATGCGCAGTTCGCCCTCCTCCTCGTCGTAGTGCTGCGATTCGACGGCAGAAACGGCGAACGTCGCTTCGCTGACCGTTCCTTTGCTGAACACGGGGTAGGTCACGCGGTCGCCATCGACCGTGATTTTGCAGCCGTGGGCGGCCAGGGCGCGCGCCAGCCGCACCTTGTTCAGCGTCATGGCCAGCAGGACGAGGCCGCCGACGATGAACAGGACGGTCGTGGCCGTGGGGCCGAGGATCCGGAGTCTGCCGATCCGGAGTCCGAAAGGATAGATGAGCGGTACGACGATCATGCCGGCGGAGACGGCGAGCATTGTGAGCTGGTCCTTGATCGGGGATGCCGGTGCGTAGTTGAAGGTCTTCATGGTGTTTGAAATTTTGGGTTTGACGGTCTCTTTTCGCGGCTCCGCACGGAGCGGAATCCGGATGCAAAGTTACGAATTTCCCCCCCCCGCAAAATTTCAGGCGTCTTTTTCGTGCGTGCGGCGTACGAAATGGGGTTCGGGGGGAGGAAAAAACGTGCGAAAGAGGGGCCGACGGCGAAACGTAACGAGTGATTTTGTCGTGGAAACGGTTTTGCGGACGACGACGGTCCGGTTGAAAATCTGCTGTGCTGTCTTGAGTTCCGAGCGGTCGGGGATAGGGCGGATATAATCTTCCTGTGCGTGGTCGGCCTTGCTTTACTTCTCGATAATCCGCACGGTGTTCGGTACGGAGTCGAAAGGACAGCAATTTCTGTGTCTTGTGGCGGGAATAGTTCACACGGCCTTCCAGCCCGCTTTTCCCTCGCCGAACGGCACGAAAAAAGAGGCTGCATAAGCTGCAACCTCTTGATTTCGAGAGCCGAAACCGAGATTTGAACTCGGGACCCCTTCATTACGAGTGAAGTGCTCTACCGCTGAGCTATTTCGGCAACCGGAGGATGTTGTGTTCCTCTTACGGGGTGCAAATATCCGAAAAAAATTCTTTCCCTGCAACAATTCTGCAAAAAATTTCGCAAAAATTCCTATATTCGCATCAAAACCCGATCCGATGATTACTTTTCTGGTCTGCCTCGCGCTGCTCGTGACGGCCTATTTCGTGTACGGAGGCTATCTCTGCCGCCTCTGCGGCGTCGATGCGCGGCGCGGCGTGCCCTCTGCCGAGGCGTTCGACGGCGTGGACTACATGCCGCTGCCGCTGTGGAAAACCTTCCTCATCCAGCTGCTCAACATCGCGGGCCTGGGGCCGATCTTCGGCGCCGTGCTCGGTGCCGCCTACGGTCCGGTGGCCTTCGTGTGGATCACGCTGGGCGGCATCTTCATGGGCGGCATGCACGATCTGCTGTCCGGATTCATATCGCTGCGGCATCGCGGCGCCAGCCTTCCCGAGATCGCGGGCGAGTACCTGGGCGGCGGCGCCCGGCGCTTCATGCGCCTCTTCGCCGTGGGGCTGATGGTGCTCGTGGGGGCGGTCTTCCTGTCGCAGCCCGCCACGCTCATTGCCGGGGCGATCGACATCCCGGCCCTCGCCGCGCCCGCGTGGGGCGGATTCTCGCGGGCGATGCTGGCGGTGCTCGGGGCGATTCTGATCTACTACGTTACGGCTACGCTCCTGCCCATCGACCGGATCATCGGACGGTTCTATCCCGTGTTCGGCTTCCTGCTCTTCTTCATGGCCGCGGGCATCCTCGGCGTGCTGCTTTTCGGCGGCCGCTATTCGATTCCGGAGCTGACGTCGCTGCGCAACGGCATCGCCGACGCGGAGCGCTTTCCGATCGTGCCGATGCTCTTCACGACCATCGCCTGCGGCGCCCTGTCGGGATTCCACGCAACGCAGTCGCCGCTCATGGCCCGCTGCCTGCAATCGGAGCGCCAGTGCCGCGCGGTGTTCTACGGAGCCATGATCTCCGAGAGCATCATCGCGCTGATCTGGGCGGCCGCGGCGATGGCGTTCTGGAACGGCACCGAGGGGCTGAACGGCGCGATCGCCGCATGCGGCGGCCAGGCGGCCGTGCTGGTGGAGCGCATCGCCGAGGGCATGCTGGGGCGCCTGATCGCACCGGCGGTGATCTTCGGCGTGGTGGCCTGCGGCATCACGTCGGGCGATACGGCTTTCCGCTCGGCCCGTCTGATCGTGGCCGACATGCTGGGCCTGGAGCAGCGGAGCCTCGGCGGCCGCATCCGCATCTGCGTGCCGCTCTTCGCGGCCGGCCTGGCGGTGATCTTCTTCCTGCCGTTCGGCGCCATCTGGAGCTACTTCGCCTGGATGAACCAGACCCTCGCGGCCATCACGCTGTGGATGATCGCCGTGTGGCTCCGTCGGCGCCGCCGCAACGTGTGGGTGGCGCTCGTGCCCGCGCTTTTCATGACCTATATCTGTGCCTCCTACGTCTTCGTGTCGCCCCTCATGTGCGGCATGGGTCCCGCGCCTGCGGCTTATGCCGCCGCGGGGGTCGCGACGGCGGCAGTGCTTCTCATAATGATTCGAAAAATACGTAAAGATGCTCACTTCACTGCTTGAACCCACCCCCGATCAGACCTTCGAGATCGGCGGAACGTACGATTTCGCGAAGACGGCCGCGCGTGCCGCCGAGTGGCAGCGCACGGGCCGTGTCGAGGAGGCGTGCAACGAGCGCTTCCGGGCCTTTCAGCGGCTGGCCGGGCTCCTGCCCGATGACGAGGAGGTGGTGCTCGCGTGGAACCACCGCAACACCCGTGCGGCGCTCGAACTGCTCCACGCCTCGGCCGTGGACCACTTCCTGATCGACGACTTCGAGATGTCGGCCGCCATGCTCGAACTGCTGCTCGAACTCGATCCGGAGGACCACCTGGAGGGGATCGTGCTGCTGGCGTTCGACTATGTGGCGCTCGACGAACGCGAACTCTTCGACGAGACGATCGACGGCGTGCCCGAGAAGAGCGCGGCCCGGTCGGTGCTGACGCTCTGGTCGGCATTCCGCCGCGAGGGTGCCCTGCCGGAGGGTGCGCTGCGCGATTTCCGCAGCCGCTTCGGCCTGTGGTTCGAGGAGTTCACCGCTGAGGAACATCCGGCGGACGACGCCTACCTGAAGGACATCGAGAGCGAACGTCCCTCGCTGCGGGCGCAGGCCCGCGAGCTGTGGCTGCGCACCGAGAACCTGTGGGCGCTGCATCCCGACTTCATCGGGGCGCTGCGCGCGGCGGCCCGGGGTTGAGCGGCGGCGGGGGACGCTGCCGTGCCGCAGTCCGCGAGGGGCCGCGGCCGGCGGAGCGCATGCCGGTCCGTATGCCGCGTGCCGGGCGACGAAAGCGCGGCAGGGCGTGCTCGGGCGGCGGATGAAAAGCCCTGCGGTGGCGTGCGCCTAACGGCGACCGCTAATCTTTGAGGATGTAGACGTGTTCGCCGCGCCGCTGCATGTGGTAATGCTCGCGGGCGTACTGCTCCAGGTAGTCGTCGTAGCGCAGCTGCTCGATGAGGGTGCTGTCGCGGGCGATCTTTTCGAGGTAGCGCGTGCGCTCGCGTTCGAGCACGCCGATCTGACGGCGTATCTTCACGGCGTGCAGCAGGTTGCGCCCCACGACGAATACGGTGAACACCAGGATGATGCCGGTGGTGACGGTCCAGAAGCGTTTGTCCAGGCGCAGGGTCATCGGCTACGGTATGTTCATGTATTTGTGCGTCTGGATCGAGACGTTCCACTGCGGGTGGGCCTTGACGTAGGCGACCAGCTCGGGCATGATGCGCTCCGCGACGCTCCATTCGGGCTGGAGGTAGAGGCGGCATGCGGCGCCCACGCGCGCGGCGTTGGCTTCGGCCCATTCGAAGTCGCGCTCCCCGGCCACGATCGCTTTCAGCTCGTCGGCCCGGCCGTACGCCTCGTCGAGGGGCGGATGCTGGCGCTTGGGCGAGAGGCACACCCAGTCGAACGTGCCCGAGAAAGGGTGTGCGCCCGAAGTTTCGAGAAAGACGCGCAGGCCGCGGGCGCGGAGGGCCGCAGTGAGCGGCTCCAGGGGGTAGAGCAGGGGCTCGCCTCCCGTGACCACCACGGCCTCGGTGCCGCTTGCGGCGGCGCGCTCCACGACCGCGCCGATGGCCGCGGGCGGAAAGAGCGCCGGATTCCACGTGTATTTGGCGTCGCACCACGGGCATCCGGCCTCGCAGCCGCCCAGGCGGATGAAGTAGGCGGGCTTGCCCGCGTGGTAGCCCTCGCCCTGGATGGTGTAGAAATCCTCGACCAGCGGCAGGAGTCTGCCGCCGTCGAGCTGTCGGTCGTCGGGTCGTCGGGTCGTCATTCGGTCACTACGTATACGTCCTTGAGGTTGCGGCCCAACTGATTGTAGTCCAGTCCGTAGCCCACGATGAATTCGTTGCCTATCTCCAGCGCGCGGTAGCGCACGGGGATCGTGCGCGCGTAGGATGCGGGCTTGAAGAAGAGGGTGCAGATCTCGATGCTGGCCGGGCGGTGGCGCTCCAGTTCGCGCACCATGTGTTCGATGCTGCCGCCCGTATCGACGATGTCCTCCACGATGACGACATGGCGTCCCGCGAGGTCGTTGTTCAGACCGATGAGGTTCTTCACCTCGCCCGTCGAGCCGGTGCCCTCGTAGGAGGCGAGCTTCACGAACGAGAGTTCGCAGTTGAATTCGATCTTCTTCATCAGGTCGCTCAGGAACATGAACGATCCGTTTAGCACGCCGAGAAAGAGGGGCGTTTCGCGCGCGGCGTAGTCGCTGTTGATGCGTCGGGCGACGTCGGTCACCGCCTCGTCGATCCGGGCCGCGGGAATCAGCACCTTGAACTGTCGGTCGTGGAGTTTTATCGTTTCATCCATATCGGGTTTCGTTTTAAGCGGGTATTCGTTTTGCAAAAATACGAATTTGTGCGGAACATTCCGCGCGCGGCAGGCGAAAAAACGGATTTTCGGGCCGGAGCGCTTCGACGCGAAGCCTTTGCCGCCGCGCGCGGGAGTCTTCGCGTGGGGCGGCGGTCGGAGCATGCGGTTGCGGTACGCTCTTTGCTGGACGGCCCCATGCGGAACCGCGCGACCGGCCGAAGCTCCTTTATCGTCATAAGGGAAGCGGAGACCGGTACGCGGTTCCCTTCTTTTCGCAGCGCAGTCCCGCTCCGGCCATGCCCGCACCGCGTGCGGCGTGCCGGCAGCGCACCCTTCGTCTGTGGCCTTGCGGCTGCGGCTGAATAGCACATTCGGTCGCGGTCGCCCCACCCTGAAAATGTTGCATTCGCCCTATCTTTAAGCCGAACCGGAGGGCATGTCGCCCTGCGGTAAAACCGAATGAAATATGACGATAGGGTATTTGAGAGTCAGCACGGGCAAGCAGCATCCGGCCAATCAACAGGACGAGATCCGGCGTTTCTCCCAGAGCCGCGACATGACGATCGACCGCTGGGTGACGGAGGTCGCGAGCGGCAAGAAGAAAGAGAGCGACCGGCGGCTGGGGATGCTGCTGCGCCGCATGAAGCGCGGCGACACGCTCGTCGTGACCGAAGTGTCGCGTCTGAGCCGCACGCTCACCGAGATCATGTCGATCATGGGCACCTGCCTGCGCAAGGGAATCCGTCTCTACACGACGAAAGAGAAGTATTCGTTCGACGATTCGATCAACAGCAAGGTGCTCTGCTTCGCCTTCGGACTGGTGGCCGAGATCGAGCACAGCCTTATTAATCGCCGCTTAATCGAGGCGCACGCGCGTGAGGAGGCTTTGCGGAACATGCCCCGGCTGCCGTCGGCCGAGTACGGAATGATCGAAAACGGCACCTTTACCGTGCGGTAGCACGCTTCGTTTTCCGGACGGAGCGAGGAAAACGCCCGGGGAGGATTCTTTTACGGAATTCTCCCCGGGCGTTTGCGTGCGTCGGGCCGGTTTACGCTTTGATGTCGAATCCGGCGCTCCGCACCGCCGCGACGACGGCTTCGGCATCGTGCGCGCCGGCGACCGTGGCGACGCCGGTGGCGAGGTTCACATCGACCTGCTCCACCCCCTCGACCGCAGCGATGCTCTTCGCAACGGCGGCGCGGCAGTGGTCGCAGTTCATTCCTTCGATCGTATACTCCTTGTTCATGGTGTTGGTAATTAATGTTTTGTGGTGATAACGACGGGCGAGCGACACGGCGAGCAGAAGAACCAGCACGGCCGAGCACACGCCCGAAAAGAGGTCGAAGCCGCCCGTGTGGCAGGCGGCGGGGTGCGCGCCGGCGACACGGAACCATTCGGCGGGCAGCAGGTAGTCTATGGCGAGTCCGAAAGCCATCGCCCCGAGGACGATGGAGCCAAGGTAGACGATCGCCGCCTTGCGTCCCATCTCACGTGAAATCAGGGCGAAAGAGGCGAAATTCGCGGCCGGGCCCGCCATCAGCAGCACGAAGGCCGTGCCGGGCGAGAGCCCTTTCAGCACCAGCGACAGGGCGATGGGGATGGAGCCCGTGGCGCAGACGTACATCGGGACGGCGAGCAGCAGCACGGCGAGCATCGCCATAAGGGGCCGGCTGCCGAGCGCGGAGAAGAGGTCGGCCGGGACGTAGACCGTAATCAGCGCGGCGACGACCAGACCCGCGACGAGCCAGCCGCCGATGCTTCCCACCAGGTCGATGCAGCCGTAGCGCAGGGCGTCGAGGCATTTGCGGCCGAAACGCCTCGGTGCCTCCGGGGCATCCTCGGCGACCGTTTCGTCGGGGCGGAGGCTGGGGGCGGGGCGCTGCTCCGTCCTGCCGACGGCCACGCCTCCTATCACGGCGGTAACCAGCGCCGCCAGCGGGCGGAGAAGGGCGAAGGCCGGCCCCAGCAGCGACCACGTGGCGGCGATGCTGTCCACGCCGGTTTGGGGCGTGGAGATCAGAAACGAGGTCGCGGCCGCACGCGACGCTCCGTTCCGGCGCATGGCGACTGCGGTGGGCAGCACGCCGCACGAGCAGAGCGGCAGCGGTATGCCGAGCAGCGCCGACTTGAAGACCGCTTTCGCACCCGTGCCCGAGAGGTGGCGCGCGAAGGTGCGCTGCGGAACGAATGCGTGCATGAGGCCCGCAATCAGAAAACCCAGCAGGATGTACGGCGACATCTCGTTGAGCATGTACAGGAAAGAGTGCAGCAGTTCCATGTTCGTTCGTTTGATCGGGTATGCGGCGCCGGCGAAGCGTCGGGACGGGCGGCGCCGCAGTGCTGCGGTTCCGGTTCCCGGCTTCGGAATCGTCGCCGTCCACCATAGAACGTGCGAACCGGCCTCCGTATTATGGAGCGGGCCGCCGTGTTTCCGTTGCGGGGCGAAATGATGATTCGGGGCGGTCGCCGTTTTCGCTGCGGGGCGAGACGGCTTCTTTCTGTTTCGGGGCGAGGCGCCGTTGTCGTTGCGGAGCGGTATGCCGTCTCCGATTCGGCGCAAGGCGCTTTTTTGTTGGCGGGGTGCTGCCCGGCGGGGCCGGGGCTTCGAAGTCCGGAGCGGCCGTCAGCGGGGATTGTTGCCCGCAACGGCCGTGTAGTGCTCCAGGGCCCACTCGATCAGGCTGTCGAGGATAGGGATCAGGCTCCGGCCGAGCTCCGTGAGCGAGTACTCCACCCTGGGCGGCACCTCTGCGTACAGCTGCCGGCAGGGGCTGCGGTGACCGAACGGGAAAGCCGCTTGTGACGCCGTGCGGTCCTCGTGGTTTTGCGTGGGCGGGCGGCGGCTCGGGGGACCGTACTGCGGGACGAAGAACGACGCGCCGCATACCGATGCCTCGCTCGGAGGTAATCCGGTCAATCGGAACGTATGATCTCCCTCAGCCGGCTTTCGATGCGTTCCCGCTCGTTGCAGTCTTTTGTCGATAGGCGTTCGCAGGGGATGCCGTAGAGTTCCAGTATGCGGTCTTTCATTCTGTCGCGCTCCTTTTGCCGAGAACCCTCTTGATGATAAGAAAAACCGTCGGTCTCGATGGCGAGCACGGGCTGTTTGCCGACTTTGTTGTAAATCAGAAAATCGACATGTGTAAGACTGTTTTCTGCATATCGGCGCTCGATTTCGTCGAGCAGCGAGAAGTCGCGGATCAGCATCCGCAGGGGCAAATGGCACACGACGTCGAGATGCCGCATCGCTGCGTTGTTGCGCAGAATGTAATGCGGCTATTTTAACCCCCGCTTTGTGGAGCTGTGTTGGCTCAAATAAAAACCAGTAGGATAACGACTGCCATAATTATGCATACAGCCAGGCATCCGCTCCCCTTGCTGGAAGGAGGTGTGCTTCTGCGGCGGGGAGGTTCATCGTCGTTGAAAAGCAGGTCGTATTTGACGAAGTCGTCAAAGTCATCGAAATTCATAACAATACAAATATAGTGTTTTTTAGTAAAGGCAATTCGATTTTTGAAATCTTTATATTCGTTTGGGTTTGTTGGATGGATTTAATACTTTATATTTTACGTGATTTGTGTAGTTTGAATGCATTTTATGTAATTGATTCTATTTCAGTCAATTTACCCCCCCCACCTCGGAGATTTGTGCCGATTCGGAGAAAATAATGGACGGTTCGGACTTTTTTGTGAAAAAAATTTTGTCGTTGTAAACGATTTTGGATACTTCCGAAAGTATTTTGAACGACGATTTGTTAAGTACGGTAGTTATGATCGATGTTGATAAAGTTTTGACACTGAATGATGTTGCGCGCATTTTGTCCGACAACGAAAAGGTCGAGCCGAGCCCAAAGATGCTGAAGGAAGTAGAAGCCTGCCACTGTTTCCTTGTGGATTTCGCCTCGGACAAAGTTATTTACGGCATCAATACGGGTTTCGGCCCCATGGCTCAATATCGAATCGAGGAAAGCGATCTGAAAAATCTGCAATACAACATCATTCGCAGTCATGCAACCGGAGCCGGGGAGGCCCTTCCGGTCGATTGTGTGCGGGCTGCGATGATCGCCCGCATCCAAACATTCGCTCAGGCCCGTTCCGGCGTACATCCTGATGTCATCCGCATCCTTGTCGAATTGCTCAACCGAAAGATTACTCCGGTAGTTCCCCGCCACGGCAGCGTGGGTGCCAGCGGCGATCTGGTCCAGCTGGCGCATATCGCTTTGGTGCTGATCGGTGAAGGTGAAGTCTTCCAACCCGCTGAGGGGGGTATTTACGCGACGCGAAACCGCAGAGGTATTTGCCGAAGAAGGTGTCAGGCCGCTTGACATCCATCTCCGGGAAGGCTTAGCTATTACGAACGGCACTGCCGTGATGACGGGTGTCGGGCTGGTCAATGTGCTCGACATGCGTCGGTTGTTGAATCATGCCGTTTTGGCATCGGTTCTGATGAATGAAATCGCGTCGTCTTATGACGATTTCCTTTCGGATATTCTCAACGGACTGAAACATCACACCGGACAACAGGATGTTGCGTCCGCCATGCGACGGGCTGCCAAGGGCAGTCAGATGCTTCTGAAACGGGAAGCCGTACTCTATCGAAAGAACGATGAAAGCATCTTCGGCCATAAGGTGCAGCCTTATTATTCGTTGCGTTGCATTCCCCAGATTCTGGGCCCGGTTCTCGATACCCTGCGCAATGCAGAGCAGGTTTTGGTCGCAGAGTTGAATTCGGTCGATGACAATCCGGTAGTCGATCCTGTTTCTCGGAATGTTTACCACGGCGGTAATTTCCATGGCGATTACGTGTCGCTGGAGATGGACAAACTGAAAATCGTCGTTACGAAACTCACCATGCTTGTCGAGCGGCAGATGAACTACCTGTTCCATGACCGTATCAACGGCATTCTGCCTCCGTTCGTCAATCTCGGCAAACTGGGGCTCAACTACGGCTTGCAGGCATCGCAGTTTACCGCCACTTCGACTACGGCCGAGAGCCAGACGCTCTCCAATCCGATGTATGTCCACAGTATCCCCAATAACAACGATAACCAGGACATTGTCAGCATGGGCACCAATTCGGCACTTCTCTGCCGTCAGGTGATCGACAACGGCTATCAGGTAATGGCGATTCATCTCATGGCTCTCGCCCAGGCCGTCGACTGCCTCGGTATTGCGGAGAAGCTGGCGCCCATGACGCGCAAGTTCTACGATGACATACGGGCTTTGGTTCCCGTCTTTATCGAGGATACGCCCAAATACAAGGAAATCGCCCGACTCGAACACTACTTGCGTACCTTTAACACGCACCTTCTATGAATTACGCTCTGGTAACGGGTGCCGGCCGCGGAATCGGCCGTGCCGTCGCTATCCGGTTGGCCGAAATGGGTTATCGGATCCTCATCAACTATCTCTCCAATGCTGCTGCTGCCGAGCAGACGCTCGTCGCGATTCGCGAACGGGGCGGCGACGGGGAGTTGTTGCCATTCGATGTGGCCGACAAAGAGGTCGTCGAAACCGCGCTCGACGCGTGGCGTGCGGCTCATCCCGACGCATTTGTCCAGGTAGTTATCAACAATGCCGGAATTCGCCGCGACGGATTGTTGATGTGGATGCACGAAGAGGATTGGTATCGGGTAGTCCGGACCAATCTGGACGGTTTTTTCCACGTTACGCAACCGCTCCTTAAAGAGATGCTCATCCGTAAAACGGGACGTATCGTCAATATCGTTTCGCTTTCGGTATAGTTGAGTCTCATTCCGTCAGCCACTCGTTCCCGATGCACGGATGCAAA